>Ga0256827_10002653_pt1 | contig 11440 bp, 7 predicted proteins | sample CV84metaG_FD_185977 | JGI IMG/M metagenome (GOLD analysis project Ga0256827, IMG submission 185977) | Hydrothermal vent microbial communities from East Pacific Rise, Pacific Ocean - CV84 | ecosystem: Environmental > Aquatic > Marine > Hydrothermal vents | place: Pacific Ocean: East Pacific Rise... | reverse complement strand
TGGATCATACCATGGTGTTGGAAGGTAAAGCGTAGATGGTTACCCTCTTTGCCCATCGTCTGGGCTGCAAGAATCTCAACATCTCTGGTGAGAAATTTGGGTTTGGGATTGCCCTCCCCAAAAGGTTCAAACTGAGCGATCATCTCGATCAATGGAAAACCGATCTGCTCAAAAGGCAGCTCTCCTAGGATATCTGGATCGACATACGTTTCTTGTGAGCAAAGAGTGCTTGCTTTTTTATTGAGTGCTACCCTAAAATCCTCTAGTTTCTTTACCTCTAAAGAGAGTCCGATCGCTGCACTGTGGCCCCCAAACTTCTCCAGTATCTCCCGCTGGGTATCCACCAGTTCGAAAAGATCACAACCATTGAAACTGCGTCCACTTCCTTTGTAGAAACCCTCATTTTCAGTCAAGACAATAGCAGGTCGCTCAAACTTGCGTGCAAGTCTGGCAGCAACGATGCCTACCACCCCCTCATGCCACTCACCAGAAGCCACAACAATCACTTTAGACCCCTCATCCACCTGATGGGTCGCCTCATCAGTGATCTGCTGCTCCAGAGCCTTTCTGGACTCATTGAGCGCAGTAAGTATCTCTAGGTGAGTTCTCGCATCGTAGATGTTAGTACTACAGATAAATGCCACAGCCAATGAAGCATCTTCCAGCCGTCCTGCACTGTTGAGGATCGGTGCCAGCCCAAAGGCGATATCCTCAGAAACAAGCTGCTGCTTATTGCTCTGTTCACTGTAGGCTCGTATGCAGGGACGCTGGCTCTGGTTGAGCAGTTTGATACCAGAGCGTACCATCGCACGATTGATATGCTGCAGAGGCATGATATCAGCGATGATCGCCATAGTCACCAGCTCCAGATACTTTTTCATATCCACTTTGGTATCCAATGCTTTGTTAAGAGCCGTACAGAGATACCAGGCGATCTGTGCCCCACATACCTCTGCATGAGGAAAGCTGCATTCCGGTTGCTTTTGGTTGATGATCGCATAAGCTTGAGGTTTGACTTTAGGAACGATATGATGATCAGTGATGATCAGGTCAATCCCCAACCTAGCACATTCAGAAGCAGCTTCTACTGCAGCGATACCATTATCGACAGTGATGACCAGATCATAGCCTTCGATTCTAGGTATCAGTGTGGTAGAGAGTCCATATCCATCTCTAAAACGGTTGGGGATGATCCATGCCAACGGTATATCTATCGCCTCAAAAAAAAGTCGCATCACTGAGGTAGAGATCACCCCATCCACATCATAGTCACCGATGAGTATGATCTTTTCCTGATTTTGAATCGCCTGTACGATCCGTGCTACTGCTCTGTCCATATCTTTAAAAGCAGAAGGATGAGGAAGGTCTTTTAGAGAGAGAAAGGTATCTTCAAAACGCTTACTCAGAAGCGCGAAGATCGCTTCATAGGTAAGGTTTGGTTGAGAATTAGTCATTCTCGCTTGTGTGTGCTTTGGAGGCTTTGATAAATCCGAGAATACACTCATTGACATGCTGCAGTCTGGAGGTAAACTCTGGGTGGAACTGTACGCCCAGGAACCATGGATGGTCTGCCACCTCTACAGCTTCTATCAATCCATGAGACTCTCCTGTCACCTCCATACCTGCTGCCTCTAAAGCCTCTCTGTAGAGAGGATTGGCCTCATAGCGATGTCTGTGCCGCTCATAGATCACTTTGGAGTCATAGGCCTCTCTGAGTACAGAACCCTCTTTGGTTTCACACTCGTACTCACCTAAACGCATCGTACCACCCAGTGGTGATGTGGTGGTACGTACCTGTTTGGATCCACTTGCATCGATAAACTCATCGATCAGATAGATAATAGGGTTTTTAGGCTTCTCTTCAAACTCTACAGAATTGACATCTTCTAGTCCTAAAACATTTCTGGCAAACTCTATCATGGAAAGCTGCATACCCAGACAAATGCCAAGGAAAGGCACCTTGTTTTCTCTGGCAAATTGGATCGCAGCGATTTTGCCTTCTACGCCTCGAGAGCCAAATCCTCCAGCTACTAAAATACCATCTACATCTACAAGGTATTTTTTAGCCCCATTATCCTCTATTTTTTCGCTGTCTACCCACTTGATGGTAACTCTATTATCAGTGTGTGCGCCTGCATGGATAAAGGCTTCGGTCAGTGATTTATAGGATTCTTTTAGATCGAGATACTTTCCGACAAAGGCAATCTTGACTTCACCAGATGGCTGTATGATCTTCTGTACCAAAGAACTCCATTCATCCATTTTTGGTTCACAGCTCTCAAGTTTGAGCTGTTCGCAAATAGGTGTCAAGATATCCTGTCTGAGAAAGTTAAGTGGCACTTGATAAATAGTGGCCGCATCTTCAGCAACGATTACAGAATCGATATCTACATCACAGGAAAAGGCAATCTTATTTTTGATCTCTTTGGTGACAGGGACCTCCGCACGCAATACCAGCATATGTGGAGCAATACCGATACGGCGAAGTTCTTGTACAGAATGTTGTGTAGGCTTGGTTTTAAGCTCTCCGGCAGCTTTAATATACGGCAAGAGTGTCACATGCACATTCATTACCTGTGTTTTAGGCAGTTCATGTTTGATCTGACGAATGGTTTCCAGGAATGGTAATCCTTCAATATCACCAGTGGTACCACCCAGTTCTACGATGAGAATATTTTTTCCCTCTCCAGCTTTAAAAATTCGCTCTTTGATCTCATTGACAATATGTGGAACCACTTGGATTGTTTTACCAAGATATTTTCCTTTTCTCTCATTTTCAATAACCGTTTTGTAGACCAATCCTGTAGTGAAGTTATTACTTTGAGTAAGAGAAGTATCTAAAAATCTTTCATAATGTCCAAGATCCAGATCTGTTTCAGCCCCATCTTTGGTGACAAATACTTCACCATGCTCCAGAGGCGACATGGTTCCCGGATCGACATTGATATAAGGGTCAAGCTTGAGCACACCTACACGGTAACCGGAAGATTTCAATAGTGTGCCAATACTGGCTGCGGTGATACCTTTTCCCAGAGAACTTAGTACACCACCTGTCACAAAGATATATTTGGTTTCTTGTTGGTCATTCATGGTTTGCATCACTCTTATGCAACAATCGGCATAATAATTGTCATAAAATTATCATCTTTGACTAAAAAAGGTAGTGTTGATTCATTAAATCCTATTTCAAAGGTATCATGGTCAACCTGTGAGAGGAAATCAAGAATATATTTACTGTTGAGAGAAATTTCAAAGGTTTCTGAAAGTCCGGTATCTAGTTCTATTTCTGTTTTTGCTTCTACATTATCCGAAGAGAGAGAATTGAAAAGAATAGCGTCATTTCTAAATGAAATCTTAATATCATGAGAGATAGTCGTGATCATTTTGATTGCTTCAAGCATTTCTCTTTTGGGCAATGTAATTTGATGCTTAACACTATTTGGGACAATACGTTGATAATCAGGAAATTTACCATTGATCAATCGGGTAAAGAAGAAATAGTTTTCATTGGTCACAATAAGTGTTGTCTCATCATAATAGATGGTGATTTGGTCGAGGAAAAGCTTTTGTATCTCAAGGATAGCTTTTTTAGGAAGAATTAAAGAGAGCTCTTCCCCAGCAGTGCCAGGGATAGAAGCGATAGCTAATCGTCTGGTATCGGTACCTACAAGATCAGTAGTGGTTTCTGTAATGTTTATCAAAGCACCATTAAGTTCAAATTTTGGATTGTTGGTATCAATAGCAGGGGATATTTTTTTAAGGTTTTTAATGAGATGGAGAGAATCCAAAGCAATTTGAGGCTTTTCATTGATAACAGGAAAAGTTGGAAATGCACTTGCGTCAAAAGTAGGGAGTTTAAATTTAGAATGTTTTTGTTTAACTAAAAGTGTATTTTCCAATATCTCTAAAACGATATCACCTTCTTTGAGAATTCTAATAATGTCCAATAGTTTTTTGCCATTGGCAGTAAAAGATCCCTCATGTTCTATAACCAGGTTATCAGTAATGATCTGTAAGCCTATTTCAGAGTCAGTAGCTTTTATCACACAGCCATTACTGTTTGCTTCAAAATAGATATGTGAAGTGATCTGGCTAGCATCCTTTTTTTCCAAAAACGGTTGTAGGTTAATTAGTATTGATTCAATGATCTGTTTGTCTGCTTTGATCTTCATATGTTCTCCCTCTTAATTTATAAATAAATATAGTAATAGTAGTAGGTCACAGTGAATTCGTGAAAACCTTCTATGAACACCACGGATACGAATCATTCCGTCTACTATTTTTATTTTATTTATTCACATCTTTTCACTCTTAAAATTATATCTTTTTTTTATTCATTTTCCTTTGGGCTTGTACCTATCTTGTTGGAAAGCTCTTCTAGAAGTACTTTAAAGTTTTCATCACTCTCGATAATCTCATGGATTTTTTTCATAGCATGGGAAATGGCAGTATGGTCTTTCATACCGACATATTGGGCGATTTGTGGCATAGAATTTGGTGTAAGGTTACGTGCCAGATAGATGACAATTCGTCGTGCATTGACTACATTTCTGGTACGTTTTTTTGATTTTATATCGGAGGGTTTGACGTTCATCTCTTTGGAAATAATTTTTACGATATCGTCAATATTGATATTTTCCTGTTTCTCTTTTAATTGATCTTTAATGGCAGTCTTTGTAAATTCGAGTGTAATATCCTGATTGAGCATACTACTCATGGCATTGAGTTTGATCAAGGTACCTTCTATTTCGCGGATGTTATCTCCCATGTTGGTAGCGATGTAATGAATGATCTCATTGCCAAGTTTGATACCATCCAGCTCACATTTTTTCTCAATGATAGCGATTTTTGTCTCCAGTTCAGGTGGCTGAATATCAGCCATCAATCCCCACTCGAAACGGCTTTTGAGTCTGTCTACCAATCCCGCTATTTTACTGGGCTGTCTGTCTGAGGTGATAACAATCTGTTTTTTTGCCTGATGTAGCTCATTGAAAGTATGAAAAAATTCCTCTTGTGTTTGCTCCTTTCGGCTGAGAAACTGAATATCATCGATCAGAAGAAGGTCACACTCTCTAAAATGATCTCTAAATCTATCCATGGTTTGTGATTTGATATGTGAAATATACTTGTTCATAAACTGTTCAAGTGTGGTATAGATCACTTTTTTGCCTTGTGCTACCTGGTCATTTCCTATAGCCTGAAGCAGGTGGGTTTTGCCTAATCCTACACCACCATACAAGAACAGTGGATTGTACTGCATACCGGGTTTTTCTGCCACAGACTTTGCGGTAGTATAGGCAAACTGGTTGGAGCTTCCAACAATAAAACTTTCAAATGTAAAAGAGGGATTGAGATGGGTACTTTTGGGAGCATTCTTATGCTCTTTGACCTGAATTCTTTTTTTGGTTTTTATATCTATTTTTCCTACAACGATTTCCACCACTGGTTTGATACCACCCTGTATCTCAAAGAGATGTGCAATCTTTTCCCGATACTTGGTCTTAATCCATTTTGCCACAATAATGTTGGGTGTGGTAAAAATAGCCCTGTCACTTCTTGAATGTACTTCATCATAGTGCAGGTTTTTAATATAGCGTTGATATTCATTTTTATTAATTTCTTTTTTTAGTTCTGACAGAACAGATTTTCCAATACTCATATAGACCCTTTAGCGTATCTATTCACAGTAATTGATAGTAGTATGTGAATAACTTTTATGATTTTATCGCAATTGTGCTAAAATAGGGCAAAAAAGTGATGTGAAAAGACTTTTTAACATGTGAACAAAGGTGTGAATGAAAATTTTAGGTATAGACCCTGGAAGTCGAAATCTTGGTTACTGTGTACTGGATTTTGATGGGCATAAGTATCAATTGGCGGAAGCGGGTGTATTGAAGATTAAGAGCAAGTTACTTCAGGAGCAGATCGTAGAGTTGATGGAGGGAATAGATATTATTCTCAAAAGTAATGAGATAGATGAGGTGGCTATTGAGGGCATCTTTTTTGCTTATAACCCGCAGAGTGTACTCAAACTGGCACAGATCAGAGGGGCGTTAAGCTTGAAGATGTTGCAGGAGGTGGGGTATTTTTATGAGTATACTCCGCTGCAGGTCAAAAAGGCGATCACAGGCAATGGTAAGGCTGCCAAAGAGCAGGTAGCCTTTATGGTGAAGCGGCTGCTGGGGATCAAAAAAGAGATCAAACCCTTAGATATTACCGATGCGATGGCGATCGCTATTACCCATGCGCAAAGGGTAAAGATCAGGAAGTAATTATCTGATCCTTGCTCCGATTCTCTCTATTTTTGTCAATCTTTTTGCCGGTACACGGAAAGAGGCTTTTTTGTGTCCAATGGTTGATTCATAAACGATCTGTTCATACATATAGACATCATAGAAGAAATAGTCTTTTCCTTTGTCTCTTCTGACAGTTTGATAGAGTACATGTACAGGAATAGAGCGTTTTAGCCGGATCGTAGTGGGCTTGTTGCTGTCAAATATTTTCTGCAAATTGGATTTGGTATAACTATTGCCTGCATTATTGAGTAGCGCATACATAAAATCATAAGGCTTTTGTACCCGCATGCAGCCCGAACTATACACACGATACCTATATTTGAAAAGTGACTTATTGTCGGTATCATGGAGATAAACAGCGTACTTGTTGGGGAACATAAATTTCACACGGCCTAGGGCATTTTTTGCACTTGGATACTGCACAAAGCGGTAAGGTACATGTTTTTTGCTGTGCTCATAGCTGAAAAGTTTTTGTAGATTTAGAGGTGACTCTTTGACCCCTTTTTTGTAGGAGGTGAAGACACGTATGTTATTTTCTTTGAGATAATTGGGATGTTTTTTAAGTACAGGGATAAGGTCTCTTTTAACCAGATTATCTGTAATCGTCCAGGTGGGATTGAGTACCATATATTCGATCTTGTCACTAAAGAGAGGGGTGGGCCTGTCTATGCGTCCCACAATGATATCACTTCGGAATGCCTCTCTGCCTGCTTGGTAGTATCTAAGTCTGAATTCAGGGACATTGATCTGAACATGATTGATTTCAGAGCGATACGGCTGGAGTTTAAGCATATCTAGATTGGTGATGATCTTTTTAATATACTCTGTTTTGGTAGTGTTGAGATATTTGATCACTTTATTGTCTATATAGTCGCCCTTGGCAAGATTGAATCGCTCTTTGAATTTGGAGATAGCGGCAGAGAGACTCTTGGTGTAGCCGGTACCGGTACTCTCATTTTTGGGAAAGTCACCAGTAAACTGTAGAAACTTTTTGATGGTTCTGATACGGCTGTCTGTTCTGCCACGCTTGAGTGTTTTTCCAAAAGGAATTTTGGAAAATTTGGGCATATTCCTATAGCGTTCCAGCATAGCGACCAGAGGTTTATATTGGTCAACAAGAGGCAGAAGAGACTGGAGATATTGAGTGATATTTTTATGTTGTATGGAGCTGAGGATGCTATTGCTGGAGGGCATGGATTTTGGATGTATCTCCCAGGTTGCTCGTACATCCTGTGCGGCTTTGAGATTATGTAATTTACGCTTGACCAGTGCCCAGTCTACATCCCCGATTCTGATAAAATAGATAAGTTTTAGATAACTTTCCGTTAGTAGAATATCCAGTTTGGTTAACTCTTTTTGGGCATAGGCGCCGCTGTCAATATTGAAAGCCAGATCAATGATCTTCTCCTGGTTGAACTGTTTGTATTTGTAGTTGAACAATGGATTGCCGAGTGCATCAATAATCTGTGCGAATTGCTTGGCATTGCTCTGTCCGGTCCATAGAGATTTATAGCCATTGGCCTTGTAGAGTGCATTGACAGTGACCCTATTTCCTGCTTTGATATAGGTTGGTATACTGTTTTTAATGTCAGAGATGCTTTCGGCAGAGAGAGGGTGGAGCAGAAAAAGTACAAAAAAAGTAAGTTTAAGTATATGCAAATAGTTTCCTTTGGTTATCTCTTGTGTTTTTTGTCGATAAGTCTCAGATATTTGAGCGGTGTGACCTTTTTCATCTCTTCGGCCAGCCAGCGTATCTGGAACCATGCCGCCCCGCTGTCTCGGAGATCAAAATAGTTTTTGAGACTTCGGATATTGAAGGTGACCACCATATCTACTTTCCAGTTATCAGAGACGATATGTTTAAAGCCGTCTCCGACATTGCGTTTTTTCTTGCCGCTTTGAAGTGCCTCAAAGAGTCCTTGGGCATCTCCTTTGTATGTCTCTAGGAAGGGTAATGATGATTTTGCTACAGCATTATGAATGAAAGTGTTGTCTCTGTGATACTGGAAGAGGAGTTTATCATAGATCGCACGGATCTCTATCGCGAGGTACTCTGGATCGATGATCACAAACATATCCAGAGCTAACAGTGTTTCCAGGAAGAATCCAAATCCGTTCTCTGCTTCAAAAGAGGCGACAAAGGCATTGATGATACCTGACATCGTATAGCGTGTGGAGCGTACAGAGATGGACTGGATTCTGTGGCGGGCATGCTCTTGTAGTACACCTCGACTGGTACCTTGTACCAGAAAGCTGAGTGTAGCATGTTCGATGATAGAGTGGTGATGGTGTACCCAGGCGAGATTGGAGAGGAGTTCTGAATCCTCGATCTCGTTGATAGCTTGGGTATCGAGATGCTCCATCGCTTCCTTGATACAGGTATTTTCAGAGTTTTCAAAACTGTCATAGCAAGTACGTGCTGCGATCTCTGCTACACCTAGCCCTGCTTCTTGCAAGAGGGAGACTCTTGGTTTTTGATAGGTTATTTGGTACATTTGGGTTTGGGTCATGGGTTACACCGTGATTAATTTTGATACAATTATAGCAAAATTATTTAGGATAGTATTAATGGAACCACAACAGCGATTTCATACCTTTGCAGAGGATTTCAGAGATCCCTACTCCAGAGATAGAGACAGGGTGATCCACTGTAGCTCTTTTCGCAGGCTGGAGTACAAGACACAGGTGTTTCTCAACCATGAAGGGGATTATTTTCGTACCCGCTTGACCCATTCGTTGGAGGTGAGCCAGATCGCGCGTACGCTTGCACGGATGCTCTCTCTCAACGAAACCTTGGTTGAGGTGATCGCACTTTCTCATGATCTGGGGCATACCCCTTTTGGACATGTTGGAGGAGATGAGCTGGATATCCTGCTCAAAGCAGATGGACATCCTTTGGGTTTCGAGCACAACTTCCAATCCTTCAGGGTGCTGACCAAATTGGAGAAACGCTACAAAGAGTTTGAGGGATTGAACTTGACCTTTGCGACGTTGGAGGGTGTATTAAAGCACTCCTATCCCTATAAAAAACCTTTTTTACAGGGCTTGGACAAGCGGTTTGATCTGGAGAAACATCCCTCTCTGGAGGCAATGGTAGTGGATCATGCTGATGAGATCGCGTATACGTCACATGACATTGATGATGGGATCAAGGTGGGGTTGATACGCTTTGAAGACCTTCTTGAGGATCCCTTATGTTTGAGAGTGGATGAGATGGTACAGCAGGAGGGTGTCTCCAGAGATGAGCATCTCTACCGGCACCGTTTTGTAGCGAGTTTGATTAAGCTGCTGGTAGAGGATTTTATCGCGCACTCTACAGAAGAGGTGACGCACTATCGTCAAAGCAGACCGATCACAGCCAGTTTGGATGCCACACTGCCGCTGCCGGTAGGTTTTTCCAAAGAGACGGCTACGCAGCTTAAAAGACTCAAAAAACTGCTCTTTACCAAACTCTACCGCCATGAGAAGATCGTGAGCAAAATGTATGCAGGCAAGCAGTGTATACGAGGTCTATATCATGCATATAGGGAGGAAGTGGATCTTTTACCACCCAGGCAGAAGGCACTTTTGGAAGAGAGAGCAGTACATAGAGTCGTGGCAGATTATATCGCTTCTATGACAGACAGATATGCCCTGAAAATGTATCATGAACTTAATGGATTTTCTAACTAGAAGGATTTTTGGATATAATTCGCGAAAATAGTTATGGGCAATAAGATGCCCCGCAATAGGATAATGTATGCAAAAGATCAAAAACATTGCCGTGATCGCACACGTCGACCATGGTAAGACCACACTTGTAGATGAGCTGCTCCAGCAGTCAGGTACCTTCGCTGCACACCAGCATGTAGAAGAGAGAGCGATGGACAGCGATGCTATCGAAAAAGAGAGAGGCATTACGATCCTCTCCAAAAACACAGCGATCAATTATGGGGATCACAAGATCAACATCATTGACACTCCGGGTCACGCAGACTTCGGTGGTGAGGTAGAGCGTGTCCTCAAGATGGTCGATGGGGTACTTCTTCTCGTGGATGCCCAAGAGGGTGTCATGCCTCAGACCAAATTCGTTCTTAAAAAAGCGATCGCTTTTGGGCTTATCCCTGTTGTGGTCATCAACAAGATCGATAAAGATGGTTCCGATCCTGACAGAGTGATGGATGAGGTCTTTGACCTGCTTGTGGCACTGGATGCCAACGAAGACCAGCTTGAATTCCCTGTACTCTACGCAGCAGCCAGAGATGGCTACGCCAAGTGGGAGATGGAGGATGAGAACAAAGATATGACGCCACTCTTTGAAGCGATCATAGATAAAGTTCCTTACCCTGAAGGATCCCCTGATGCAGATACCCAAGCACAGGTCTTTACCCTCGATTCAGATAATTTTGTCGGGCGTATTGGTATTACCCGTATTTTCAATGGTAAAGTAAAAAAAGGCGATGAGTATCTCCTCGTCAAAGCAGATGGCAGCAAATCCAAAAGTCGTATCTCTAAGCTCATTGGATTTAAGGGTCTGGAGCGTATGGAAATCGCTGAGGCAGAAGCAGGTGATATCGTAGCGATCGCAGGATTCAATGATATTGATGTAGGTGACTCTCTCTGTGACCCTGTCAATCCAGTGGCACTAGATCCTATGCACGTAGAAGAGCCTACACTTTCAGTCATCATGTCTGTAAACAATGGGCCTCTCGCTGGACAAGAGGGCAAACATGTCACCTCTAACAAGATCAAAGAGCGTCTCGAAAAAGAGATGGAGACCAATATCGCTATGCGAATGGAGCCTATGGGAGATGCCTCTTTCAAGGTTTCTGGCCGTGGTGAGCTCCAGATCGGTATCTTGGCAGAGAATATGAGACGTGAAGGCTTTGAGTTTATGCTCGCACGTCCAGAGGTCGTTACCAAAGAAGAAAATGGTGTCAAGATGGAGCCATTTGAGCATCTGGTCGTAGATGTACCAGAGACGTTCCAAGGCGTAGCTATCGAAAAACTAGGTAAAAGAAAAGCCAACATGACCAGCCTAACTCCTATGCCTGATGGTACAGTCAGGTTAGAGTTTGAGATTCCTGCACGTGGGCTTATCGGGTTTAGAAATGAATTCTTGACAGATACTAAAGGTGAGGGTATCATGAACCACTCGTACCTAG
>Ga0256827_10002652_pt1 | contig 11442 bp, 6 predicted proteins | sample CV84metaG_FD_185977 | JGI IMG/M metagenome (GOLD analysis project Ga0256827, IMG submission 185977) | Hydrothermal vent microbial communities from East Pacific Rise, Pacific Ocean - CV84 | ecosystem: Environmental > Aquatic > Marine > Hydrothermal vents | place: Pacific Ocean: East Pacific Rise... | reverse complement strand
GAGTTAATGCTAATAATTATGAAAAAAATAATATATCTCATATAGGTAACAATATATATTTGCCAAATATAAGATAATTAAACAAAAAATTATATGATATAATAATTATATATATCTTTAATGAGAAATTTGAAACATTAAATTTTAATGAAAAAACAACTATTATTATTACTTTCATTTTTAATTGTTTTTAGCCTTTTTTCGCAAGATAAAACAAAGGTTTATGTGTTAAATATAAAGCAAGAAATTGGGCCATCAGCTTGGCGACACACTCAAAAAGCATTTAAAACCGCAAAAGAGAAAAATTCTGATATACTTTTAATACATATGAATACTTATGGCGGAGCGGTTGATGCTGCAGATAGTATTCGAAGTAAAATATTAAATTCGAGCATACCTGTTTATGTTTTTATTGATAACAATGCAGCATCGGCAGGAGCATTAATTTCGGTAGCTTGCGATAGCATTTATATGTGCGAAGGCGCTAAAATTGGTGCAGCAACGGTTGTTACACAAACCGGAGAGAAGGCTCCGGATAAATATCAATCGTATATGCGTGCAACTATGCGTTCAACAGCCGAAGCAAAAGGTAAAGACACTTTAGTTATTGATGGAGATACTATTATAGAATGGCGTAGAAATCCGCTTATTGCAGAAGCAATGGTTGATGAAGATGTATATATAAAAGATATAATTGACAGCACAAAAATTTTAACTTTTACTACTAACGAGGCAATTGAAAATAATTATTGCGAAGCAAAAGTCGAAACTATTGATGAACTGTTAAAACATTCAGGTATCTCTGATTATAATATTGAAGAATATGAGCCGGATTTAATAGAAAATATAATAGGTTTTTTGGTAAATCCTATGGTGCATAGCTTACTAATAATGCTTATTATTGGAGGTTTGTATTTTGAGTTACAATCTCCGGGAATTGGCTTCCCCTTAGCGGCATCATTATTAGCTGCAGTTCTTTATTTTGCTCCATTGTATCTAGAAGGAATGGCTCAAAACTGGGAAATAATAATTTTTATTGCCGGTGTAATTTTAATTGCACTCGAAATTTTTGTTGTTCCGGGTTTTGGAGTTACCGGTATTTCCGGAATAATATTAGTTGTTACAGGGCTAACACTTAGTTTAATTGATAATAGTATATTCGAATATAACACTTTTGAATATGGTGTAAAAGCTGTTTTTGAAGCATTTGCACTTGTAATTATATCATTAACATTGTCATTTGTTTTATCAATATTTTTAGGTAAAAAGTTGATGCTAAATACTTCATTAAATAAGTTTGTGTTAAAAAAATCTCAAAATATCGATGACGGATATGTTGCTGTAAAAGTAAAAACTAAGATTATCGGAAATACAGGTAAAACAATAACCGATTTACATCCATCGGGTAAAATAATAATAAATAATGAGGTTTACGATGCAATAGCCGAGTTTGGTTATATTGAAAAAAATAAAGAAATAATAGTATCACGTTTTGAAACAGGACAAGCTTATGTTAAAGAAAATATTTAAAACTTTAGTTCTAATTTTATTATTACAAACTTCAGGTATTGCTCAAACAATATCTGTTAACGAACAAATAAAAAATGATGCACAATTAAACAATACAAGTATTGGATTTTATGCGGTTAATACTAAAACCGGAGAAGTCTTAGCAGATATTAATTCAGATAAAAATTTAAAACCTGCGTCAAATTTAAAATTGCTTACTACTATTGCAGCATTAAAAGTTTTGGGAGAAAATACACGTTTCGAAACAAAAATAATGTATTCAGGTTATTTTGATGATGACGATGTTTTAACAGGAGATTTATATATAATAGGCGGTGGCGACCCAACAATAGCTTCAAAATATTATAAAAATGATAAAAACAGATTTATAAAGGAGCTTAAAACTGCACTTAAAAAAGCACATATAAAAACTGTTGATGGGAACTTAATTATTGTTGATACACTTTTTAAAGGTCAATCTACGCCAACAACATGGGTTTGGGGCGATATAGGCAATTATTACGGGGCAGGAGTTAGTAGTTTTGCTGTTTTCGATAATCAATACAAAATATATTTTAACACAAAAGTTAAATTAAACGATACCGTAAAAGTTTTAAAAATAGAACCGGAAACAAATATTGAATTAATTAACGAAGTAACTGCAACAAAAACCCGCAGAGACAGAAGTAATATTTATGGTTCGGAGTTATGTAATAAACGTATAATTACAGGTGAATTACCTATAAATAGAGACTCTTTTATAGTAAAGGGTTCAATATTAAATCCTGAACTTGTTTTAGCAAATTACATAAAATCTGAATTGATAAAAGATAGCTCACTATATGTGAAAGGAAAAACAATTATTCAACGAAAGGCACAAAAATCAGATAAACTTAATTTGTTGGCAGTGTACGAATCGCCAACAGTTAAAGAAATAGTTGAACAAACAAATTTGCACAGTATTAACTTATATGCCGAAATGCTTTTACGCCATATCGATTTAAAATTAAATGGTAAAGGAACCAACTCATCTGCTACCAAAACATTAGAAGATTTTTGGAAAGAGCAAGGCTTAAACGAAACAAATATGAAATTTTATGACGGAAGTGGACTATCATCGTATAATTTAATATCAACAAAACAACTAGTAAAGGCTCTACAATACGCTTATGCAGATACAACCATTTTTAAAAGCTTTAAATCAGCATTGCCTATTGGTGGAAAATCAGGAACTTTAAAACGAATGTTTAGAAAAACAAATTTAGTTGGTAAAGTTTATGCAAAATCGGGCTCAATGTCTGGAGTTAGAGCATATTCAGGCTTTATTTTTGCCAAAAAAAATGAAAATCCAATAATCTTTTCAATAATTTTCAATAATTACACAATAAAATCAAATATAGTAAAAGCTAAAATACAACAACTTATCGTTAGTTTGTCAAAAAACTAAAAATAAGTGTTTTACCTTATGGAAATTATTGTTTTTATTGCTATATTTGAATTGTAGGGGCTGCATATGTTAAAATAATAAAATACCTTAGTAACAAAACTATTGCAGTTGCGTATAAATAATTGTATTTTTGTATCACACTATGAAACGAATACACATATTATCAATATTAGCAATTGGACTTCTAGCTTCTTCTTGTACAGAAGAATGTAATTGCTTATCTCTTGAAGAAAAAAACGATATTACCTATAATCCTGTTGAAAATTCTCCATATACAGGTACTTGTAAAGAAAATGTATATGGAATGAGCAAAGAAATTGAGTATAAAGACGGAAAAATAGATGGTACTTATATCTCTTGGGATGAAAAAGGAAACAAAATATATGAAGATAATTTTGTTGAAGGAAAACGTAATGGTAAATCAATAATATACCATAATAATGGAAAAAAATCGGAAGAGAAAAATTATGTTAATGGTAAAAAAGAAGGAAAATCTTTAAGTTGGTATGAGCAAGGAGAAAAACAACTAGAGTGTACATACAAAAATAATAAACTCGATGGTAAATATACCGAATGGTATAAAAATGGTCAGCTAAAGAAAGAAGCTGAGTATAGTGAAGGTCTTGCTCATGGGAAATGGATTACTTGGTACGAAAATGGTCAAACAAAAGAAAAAGGACAATATATTCAAAATAACAAAGTTGGTACTTGGGAAACTTGGTATAAAAGTAGTAAAAAAGAATCTGAAGGAGAGTATGTTAACAATATGAAACAAGGCAAGTGGATTGTTTGGCATGAAAATGAAAATGTAAAATCTAGTGGTAAATACATTGATGGAAAAAAGGAAGATTTTTGGACAACTTGGTACGAAGATAAAAATACAAAGACTATTTGTAAATATATGGAAGGCAAAAGAAACGGAGAATTTATTTCTTTCTTTCGTGATGGTTCAAAAAAAGAAGAAGGTCATTATGTTAATGGATTAAAAGAAGGAAAATTCACTGTTTGGAATAAAAATAAGAAAAAAAGGACTGTTATATATAAAGGTGGTGTTGTTAATTCAGACACAATAGATGATACAACAGTTCCTGTATTCTAAATAACATTAGTTCGATATGAGATTTAATTCACACTAATTAATTTCAAAACAACTTACATTAAATAATATATACTAGAAACAAAAACACCAAGTACTTTATTGTACTTGGTGTTTTAAATATATTATATTTTATAATCTTACATTTCGCGAATTGTTGCTTGTGCAGCAGCCAAACGAGCAATAGGTACTCTAAATGGAGAACAAGAAACATAGTCTAATCCTGTACGATGACAGAACTCAACAGAACTTGGTTCACCACCATGCTCACCACAAATACCAAGTTTAATATTAGGACGAGTTTTACGACCTTTTTCTACAGCCATTTTAACTAATTGTCCAACACCATCTTGGTCTAAAACTTCAAATGGGTCATGCTTGAGCAATCCTTTTTCTAAATATACAGGTAAGAAAACTCCTGTATCATCACGAGAATAACCAAATGTCATTTGAGTTAAATCGTTTGTTCCGAAAGAGAAGAATTCAGCAGATTGTGCAATTTCATCAGCAGTTAATGCTGCACGAGGAATTTCAATCATTGTACCAACAAGGTGGTCAATTTCCATTCCTGTTTCAGCAAATACTTTTTTAATAGTATCTCTACAAATATCTTCTTGCATTTTCATCTCGGCTAATGTTCCTGTTAAAGGAATCATAATCTCAGGTTTAGCAACAATACCTTTTTTCTTAAGCTCTAATGCTGCACCAATAATAGCGCGTGTTTGCATTACAGTAATTTCTGGATATGTATTTCCTAAACGGCAACCTCTATGACCTAACATTGGATTAGATTCGCTTAGACTTGCAACTTTTGCCTTAATTACATCTATTGAAACACCCATCTCGTCAGCCATTTCTTGTTGTCCTTTTTCATCATGAGGAACAAACTCGTGAAGTGGTGGGTCAAGTAAACGAACTGTTACAGGTAAATCTTGCATTGCTTCGAAAATGCCTTCGAAATCTTTTTGTTGAATAGGTAATAAAGCATCTAATGCAGCTTCACGTCCTGCTAAATCTTCGGCAAGAATCATTTTACGCATTGCAACAATTTTTTCTCCCTCGAAGAACATATGCTCTGTACGGCAAAGACCAATTCCTTTTGCTCCAAAGTTACGAGCAACTTTACTATCGCGAGGAGTATCAGCATTTGTACGAACGTACATACGAGAATATTTGTCGGCTAATTCCATTAATTTACCAAAGTCGCCACTTAATTCTGCATCAATTGTAGAAATCTGACCTTTGTAAAGCTCTCCTGTAGAACCATTTAAAGATACCCAATCGCCTTCTTTAAGAGTTTCGCCATTAACTGTTAATGTACGAGCTTTGTAATCAATTTTTAATTCACCGGCACCTGAAACACAACATTTACCCATTCCACGAGCAACAACAGCAGCGTGAGAAGTCATACCTCCACGAGCAGTTAATATACCGTTAGCAATGTTCATTCCTTCTAAATCTTCAGGAGATGTTTCGATACGAGCTAAAATTGAGTTTTCAAATTTCTCACACTCATCGGCAAAGAAAACTAACTGACCTGTTGCAGCACCCGGCGATGCAGGTAGTCCTTTTGTTAATACATTAGCCGAAGCCATTGCTGATTTATCGAAAACAGGGTGTAATAATTCGTCCAATTTATTTGGCTCAACTCTCATTACTGCTTCTTTTTCGTCGATTCTACCTTGAGCAAGCATTTCAACAGCCATACGAACCATTGCAGCTCCTGTTCGCTTTCCTGTACGAGTTTGCAATAACCACAATTTACCGTCTTGAATAGTAAACTCAAGGTCTTGCATATCGTTGTAATGGTCTTCTAATTTTTGTTGAATTTCGTTCAATTCTGCGTAAACATCAGGCATTACTTCTTCTAACGAAGGATATTTTGCAGCTCTTTCTTCTTCTGAAATACCTTGCAATTTAGCCCAACGTTTAGAACCTTCTAATGTAATTTCTTGAGGAGTACGAACACCTGCAACAACATCTTCACCTTGTGCATCAATTAAATACTCTCCGTTAAAAATATCTTCACCTGTTCCTGCATCGCGAGTAAACGCAACACCTGTACCTGAATTAGAACCCATATTTCCGTAAACCATAGCTTGTACGTTTACAGCAGTTCCCCACTCACCTGGAATTTTATTCATTCTTCGGTAGTAAATAGCTCTATCTGTATTCCAAGAATCGAATACTGCCATTACAGCTCCCCAAAGTTGTTCCCAAGGGTTGTTAGGGAATTTCTTTCCTGTTTGTTTTTCAACAGCAGCCTTAAAACTTGAAACTAATTCTTTTAAATCCTCAACAGTAAAGTCGGTATCTAACTCAATACCACGCTTCTCTTTAAGATTTTCCATTATTTCTTCGAATGGGTCGATATCTTCTTTGTTTTCAGGTTTCATACCTAAAACAACATCGCCATACATTTGCACGAATCTACGATAGCTATCCCATGCAAAACGCTCGTTACCCGATTTTTTTGCAATACCAATTACAGCATCATCATTTAAACCAAGGTTAAGAACTGTATCCATCATACCCGGCATTGAAACTCTTGCACCTGAACGAACAGATACTAATAACGGATTTTCTTTATCACCAAATTTAGAACCTAAAATATTTTCGGTATTCTTAATTGCAGCTTCTACTTCAGCTTTAATTAATTCAACTGTTTTATCTTGTCCTATTTGGTTGTATTCAGTACAAACTTCGGTTGTAATTGTAAATCCCGGAGGTACCGGAACGCCAATTAAGTTCATTTCTGCAAGGTTTGCTCCCTTGCCACCTAAAAGGTTCTTCATTTCTGCTTTACCTTCTGCCTCTTTGTTTCCAAAGGTGTAAACTCTTTTTACTGACATAAAATATGTATTTTAATTTGTTAATTTATTTTAAAAATCGAAAATGGAAGTAAAGGTACAAAATATTTATGATTGCTAAAATGAGTTTTCTTAGAATTTATGTTAATTGATAAATTAAGTAAACGAATCTCTAATTCATTAACTTATTTTGTCTCATTATAGATTCTTTATGTATTATTTGAAGTATTTTTTTTATAAATTCTATGTTTAGACCAAGGCTATTTCCAAAATCTTTTCGAGTGCTAATAATTTTTTCCCATCTGCGAAGTTGAAAAACAGCTATATCGTTTTTCTTTTTGTAATTACCAATTTTCTCGATAATATCCATTCGTTTTGCTAAAAGCTCAAGCATCTGGTTATCAACACTATCAATTTGTTCGCGAAGTAATTCGATTTCGGCAATATTAGTTACAGTACTATCTGTTCTGAAATGTAAATTGGATACTAAATTATTTAATTCTGACGGCGTTAATTGTTGTTTTGCATCACTTAATGCTTGTTTTGGATTTATATGAGTTTCTATCATTAATCCATCAAAATTTAAATCTAAGCCTTTTTGTGCTATGTCTTTAATATATTCAGTTGTACCTGAAATATGGCTTGGGTCTCCAATAATTGGTAAGTTATTAAATCTTGTTTTTAATTCAATGGGTATTTCCCATTTTGGAATATTTCGTAAATTAGTTTTTTCAAAAGGATAAAATCCTCGATGTATAGCGGCTATTTTATTTATACCTGCACCATTAATTCGTTCAATTGCTCCTTGCCATAGTTCAATATCTGGATTAATAGGGTTTTTTATCATTACAGGAATATTATAATCTTTTAAAGTGTCTGCAAGAGCTTGTATTGCAAATGGATTTGCTACTGTTCTTGCTCCAATCCATAATATATCTACTTCATATTTAACTGCTAACTCAATGTGTTCTGGCGATGCAACTTCAACGCAAGTTTTTAATTTTGTTTGTGTTTTAACCTTTTTCAACCATTTAAGAGCTTCTTCTCCTTTCCCTTCGAAACTACCTGGGCGTGTACGAGGTTTCCAAATGCCGGCTCTAAAAATTTTTACTTTATCAAATTTTTTAAGTTGTATGGCTGTGTCTAGAACTTGTTGCTCTGTTTCGGCACTACAAGGTCCGGCAATTATTATTTGTGATGTTAACTTTAAATCAGTAAACCATGAATTTAATGGCAATATATTTTCTAAATTACTCATAAATTAATTTGAATACACTGTTGATATCATTGTCATTGTTACGGCATTTATAAAAATTAATGTACTCGTTGTCCAAAATAAAATTTTATTAATTTTTGTTTTATCGGGACCAATTATTATTGTTGGTATTGTCAATAATATTCCTATTATAAAGTTTATTCTGCCTTCCATTCCTAAATCAAAAACTCGTTGTTTGTAGCTATGAACATCATTTCCGGTAGAAAATGCACTGTAAATCAATAAAATATTAATAATAAATATAGCTGCTGAGATTATCAATATATATATAAGAGATTTTTTCATTTTAGAATTTTATTTACTACAAAAATAAAGTTTATTTGTTAACCTTAGTTCAATTTTTAATTAATTAACACATTAATCATAATTTATGTTAAATAATAACTTCTAAAGTTTAAGAGAACCCCTTTTATTACAAAATATTTTAACCAACATTTTAACAGGACAAACTCATGCTCTAATCAAAAAAATTTAAAGGTTTGCCACGGGTCGTAAAGAGGAAAAGATGAAAACTTAAATGGTTTTGTCATTCTAAATTTGTCTATTGACAGGCAGAAATAATGAAGAATCAGAGAAGCTTTGTACGAAGTAAATATATAATACAATTTAATTTCAAAACTGCCAATCTTTAAAGTATACTATTATCCCAATAGTCGTTCGTAAATTCGAATCGTATATGAGCTAATTATCTGAATATGTGAGCAAAATATTAATCAAACTTAGGCTGTATGTTTGTAAAAGCATAAACTTCTAAATTTTATTAAATTAGTAATTCCAAATCTAATAATAAAAAATGAAGCTTATGCGAAGTAAAAATATTTCTTTTAAAGAACAAAACGTTTATATTGAACTTTTCAAGGTATTAAAGAGACTATTATTTTAACCTTACAGCCATTTATGGTGTCTGTTTAACTTAGGCTACAATTCTTACCTATAAAAAATTGGACACTACCGCGACATCTTAGTATTGTCAGTTGATAGAAGGGTGTTTTTATAGCTCAAATTTTGTTTACCAAGTGAAGTAACTAACGGCGATGTTTTATACCGAAGGTTTCTTTCTAAAGATTTACTGGGTATCGAACCCAGTAAATCTTGCCAAGTAAAGAAAACTTTCTGGCTCTATATTGCGCGAAGTTTATAGCTTTAACAACTAATTGTTGGATTTTTAATAAAAAAGTATGAATATATTTGGAATACAACATAGAAGGCTAATATCTAATTATAACAGATTTTTAGTGTTTATCTAATAACCGTAACGGTTCCTGATTTTTGTGTTTCAATACCATTAACATCCTTAACAGTTACTAACCAAATATAACTACCATTTTCAACAAATTTAGTTTTGTCTTTTGCTCTACCGTCCCAACTTTCATATAAATCGCTACTTTCAAAAATTAGTTCACCCCAACGGTCATAAATTCTAATTTCATAATTATCTAAATCCATTCCATTTGCCTGAACTGTAAATAAATCATTAATACCATCGCCATCAGGAGAGAATGCTGTAGGAACATAAATCGTAGGTTCTTCAACAACAACAATTGTTTGTTTGGCAGAATCTAAACAACCTTTATTAGTTTGTGCAATCAACATAACAGTATATGTTTCAATATTTGAATACACATGATAAGGATTCTCAATATTTGAACTATCTCCATCACCAAATGACCAAACATAATAATCAGCCCATTCGCTTAAATTAGTAAAATTAATTTGAGGATTAATTATTGATACTGTTTGTGAGTTAGTAATAAAATGAGCCTTTGGTTTTCTGTACACATTTATTAAATCGTTTATTAATAATGAGTTTTTACAACCATTATCAGTAACTACATTTACACCAACATTATAAATTCCGTAATGGTCGAATATATGAAGTATATTTGCACCTGTTGCAATATCATTTATACTTCCATTTATAAACGACCACTCATAGATATATCCTTCGGTGTAATTAGGTATCATAAAATTGACTGCTAATGGCTCACAACCTTGTAATATATCAGCCTGAATATTTAGAGGAGGAACATCAAAAGTACTAATTTCTACCATATCTACGTCTGACGAATTACAAGCATCAATAACAGTATATGCGTATGTTTGTGATTGATAAGGATATATTATATCATTAACAGAAACTACATTACCCTCTCCATTTGTAATTGTATATGGAGGTTTACCTCCGGTTATTAAACTAGTAATTAAAACAGGATCGCCTGGGCAAACTGTGTCTTTATTTGCTGTTATCGATATATCCACGCTAGGAATAACAGATATAATAACCGTTTCTGTATTACTTACGCAACCCATTGCATCTGTAACATACACTGTGTATGTAGTTTCTGTTGTAGGACTAACAGTAATATCTGATGTAGTTTCGCTATTATTCCAAGTGTAAGTAAAAGGTGCTATACCGCCACTAGAAAGTGCTGCAGATATCGTTGTAGAGGTTCCTTTACATATTTCATCGTCGCCACTTGTAACTAGTGTTAGATTGTTTACATCAACAGTAACAGCATCAATTGCAGAACAACCATTATCGTCGCTAACAGTTACACTATATGTACCTGCAGAGCCTGTTGTGATTGTTTGTGTAGTCTCGCTTGTATTCCATTCATAATGAGGGTAACCTGAGCCTGCATCTAATGTAGTTGTAGTACCACCACATATGTTTAAATCTCCTGTTATTGAGACGGTTAAACCTGCAGTAACTGTAACATCAACACTTGCTGTACCCACGCAACCTTCACTAGTTGTTACTGAAACTGTATAAGTTCCGGCAGTTGATACCGTAATTGTTTGCGTTGTTTCGTTGTTAGGTGTCCAAATATAATCGGCATAGCCTGTGCCTGCATCAAGTATTGTTGAATTACTTTGGCAAATATTTAAATTTCCAGTTATTGTTGGTGTAGGATTCTGATTTTCGGTAACAGTAACTTGGTCGGTTCCTGTACAACCATTTGCGTTTGAAACTTCAACAGAGTAATTTCCTCCGGTGGTTACTGTTATGGTTTGAGTTGTTTCTCCGTTAGGACTCCATAAATACGATGCAAATCCGCTACCTGCATCTAGTGTTGTTGATGCACCAGAGCATATTGCAAGAGTACCTATAATTGTTGGTACAGGGTTATTGTCAACACTTACAGTAACTTGGTCGGAACCTGTACAACCACTTGCGTCGCTTACAGTTACTGAGTATGTACCCGATGAAGTAACATTAATTGTTTGTGATGTTTCGTTATTAGGTGCCCAAGTATAGCTGTCGTAACCTGCTCCGGCATCAAGTGTTGTTGAGTTTCCTGAG
>Ga0256827_10002651_pt1 | contig 11446 bp, 14 predicted proteins | sample CV84metaG_FD_185977 | JGI IMG/M metagenome (GOLD analysis project Ga0256827, IMG submission 185977) | Hydrothermal vent microbial communities from East Pacific Rise, Pacific Ocean - CV84 | ecosystem: Environmental > Aquatic > Marine > Hydrothermal vents | place: Pacific Ocean: East Pacific Rise... | reverse complement strand
TCTTTTGTGATTTGTGTATTGTCTGACATTGCCATAGTAACTATAAACAATGATAGGTATATGTAAGTAAAAATATGTTTCATCTTATTCCCTTTATTTTTAAATAAAATTTATGATAATTCATCATGAATATATCATAAAAGTATTACCTAAGTATTACTTGTAAATAAAACTACTCATTTATATAAAACACATACGTAAAGGTAGTACCTTTACGTAACTCTGATGATACATCTAGTGATATACCATCCTCATCTATAATCTGTTTGACAATATTGAGCCCTATCCCAAAACCACCTTTGGCACTGTTCTCTCTATAATATCGTGAAAATATTTTATCAACATCTTCTATCCCTACACCATTATCTTCAACAGTAAAAATGATTTTTTCATGCTCTTGGCTTAGACTTATCTTCACCATTGCTTTATTGTTACTATATTTAATGGCATTAGAGATTGTATTATCTACGATACGTTGCAGTTTTGTTTTGGAAAAGTCATAATAGACCTCTTTTTCTACATCAATATCTAGTTGAATCTCTTTGAGGTTGGCTATCTCCTGAAAATAATCTACCCTATTTTGAATGAACTCTCCCATATCAATCTCTTGATATTTATACTCTACCCTTCCCTGTTTTATAAGATAGTCCATGTCATTATAGATAGTAGCTAAAGTCTTAGACGCAGATTTCATGCGTTGAAGGTATTTATTATCTCCATATTTATTGGCAAACAGGTCAGCATTCAGATTGATAATACTCAAAGGGGTGTTAATCTCATGCATAGAGTCTTTGATAAAGTTATCAAGTTGTCTATTGATATTTTCAAAGGGTTTAGAGAAGTTTTTTAACAATAAAAACGAGAAGATAAAAAGTGCCACAATAATAGCAAGCAACGTAGCAGCCGTAAAGTAATAAATTCTACTAGCCGTATGTTGTGTAGCAACCAGTAGTATATCTGCACCAAAATAGTAACCTCTAGGTAAAATATAAAGGTAGTAATAGTAATTCCCTTGTTGATGAAAGTTACCCGTAAATACCTTAGGCTCAAACTCCAATGTAGAAAAGATAACTTTATACTTATTATCATAGAGTGCAGCTTGATATTTTTTATACCTAGGAAATAAAAATGTCTTTTCATTGTTATCATACTGTTGCATGGTATTGATAATTTGTTTGGTATGTCTCTCTAGCGAGAGTTTTACTTTGGCTTCATCTATTTGTAAAAGTAGATAGACATACACCACCAAAGGAACTATAAGTAAAATAGCCAATACACCTGTATAGATAAGGGCATATTTTCGAGCAAACTCTTGGGTATTAAAAATCAATGCTGTACCCTACACCACGTACATTTTTGATAAAATCTTTTTGTAGTTTTTTACGTAAGTTTCCTACCTGTACTCGAATATTGGCAGAGTCTACCCACTCTCCCCATACCTCTTCCCAGAACATATCACAGCTGACCACTGCACCTCTTTGTTTGATAAGCAGTTCAAGTATCTTTGTCTCTGTTTTTGCCAGTTGCACGGTTTCATTATTTAAGGTAAGTTTCATCTTTTTTACATCATATTGGTATCCATGTGGCAGTGCTATACTCTCATCTGTAGAGCCAAAACACTGTAGTTTAATGACCTGTTCTACCCGTAATTTTAGCTCTGCCAAGTCAAAAGGTTTACGTATATAATCACAGGCCCCACACTCATATCCACGGCTTAAATCTTCTATATCTGTAAGTGAGGTGATAAAAATAGCAGGTGTAACATTACCTTCTTTTCGTAACTCTTCTAACATCTCAAAACCATTTTTTTCACCAGGCACTTTGACATCTAAAAGGTAGAGATCAAAGATTTGTTCATAGATAGCATCATAAGCATCATCAGAATTCTCAAAGCAGACCACTTCATATCCACTATCTTCTAAAAACTCTTGCACACTTAAAGCTAGTACCGATTCATCTTCTAAAATTAATATTTTCATTCTATATTCCCTACCTTTTTATCTTTATGCTTTTGTGATAACACCATATCAATCAACTCTTCTTTAGAGTATGTTCTCAAAACTGATTTTGCTTTAGCTTCTAGCTCTTCCTTATCCTCTTTATGTAGTTTTGGTAAAAGTGCAATGAGTTCCTTGTCTTTTATATTTTTAAAACTGCCATAAGGGTTTTCCCAGGCATTGACCACTTTTTTAATATCATCATCAGAGAACTGTGTAAAGAAAGAGATTTTTTCTGCCTCGGTTTCAAATAATTTCAGTGCATCAGAAGAGACTACCAACAGGTAGATACCCACTTGTCTACCTCTACCGTTATACATAGGTTCTTTCAGATAAAGTATATCCTCTTCATAGAGATAACTGTTAGTTAATAAATTATCCCAATCAAGCATCTCTATATTATTTAGAAGTTGTTGATTATAATTTTGATTGGCTATAACATAATCATGTAATACAGGAAAGTCCCTCATCAGTTCTGCTTTGTCCAGATATTTTTCATCCATCAATGCAAAAAGCTCTATCCCTTTTTGACGAAGCTTCAGGGCAAATTCATCTATAAGCTTAATAACCTCTAAATACCCCAATATCTTTTTCCCACTACGTATAGGTACGGTAGCTTTAAAGGTAAGTAACCGTCCTGTCTCCATACCCACTTTAGGTTCACTGCTTTTATTTAAGGTATCTAAATCATCTCGAAACCACCACAAAGGCATCCCTTCGAACCCCTCATCCCAGCTCCTCGCAAAGATATAAAAATCTGGGGTAATCATCTGGAGACGCAGAGATTTGAGGTGTGTATACTTTTTAAAACGCTTCGTGATATTGGATAAAATCTGATATCCTTTACTCTCATCATCAGATAACAGAGCATTTTTAAGCTCTCCATCTTCTGAGAGTGCCATAGAAAAAGAGAGCAAATCTACTGTCTCATAGTCTCGTCCCATACGAAAGTTCTCTATCACATGGTCACCTAGGCTTATGAGTTTCTCCTCTTTGTCTTTTTGAACAAAGAAAAAAATAGAAGAGAAAAGCACAATAAGCAGAAGAAAAATCATAAAAAGTAGTGTTCTATTATAAAGTGTTTTCAAGACAGCTACTCCTCAATTTTATCACTCTATTATATCATAGATGAATTGATTTAGATAACTTTTACTTTTATAGATAATTTATGTTTAAATCTATCTATCAAAAGATAATTACTTTGTAGTATTAACCTTTAGTACTTTAGTCATAAAGTGAGGTAAAAAGTCTATCTTCACATCATTAAACACTTTGACACCTATTTGATTAAAATTAAGTATATACCCATGTGTAGGTTTATAGTTTTCTAAAAAATAGTGGTAGGACTTAGAGATTTTCATAGAACTCAGATTAGATTTTATCTCTACCGGTATAGTATCGTCTATAATGAAGTCTACTTCTGCACCATTTTTAGTACGGTAGTACTTCAATTCTCGTTCTATAAGCTCTCTAAAGACAAAGTTCTCTAACATCGCCCCCTTATCTACCCTATCCTCTAAAGCAGAAAAGTTTTTGATGATGACATTTCTAAGCCCCATATCTAAAAAGAATATCTCAGGATTTTTGACTATCTCTAAGCGTTTGTTGGTAAAAAATGGGCTAATGGCTTTGACTAAAAATGCCTTTTCAAACACAGAGAGATACGCTTTAAGTTGTACGGCATTCACACCTATAAGTGTAGAGAGTTCATTATAGACAATGACATTGCCTATCTGAAGTGATAGTGCCTTTAAGAGCTTATACATCTTTGTCTCATCGGCTATTTTGGCTATCTCTTTGATATCTCTGAGCAAGTAAATACTGAGTAGGTTTTTAAGTACCTCTTTTTTCTCCTCATCATTCTTGCTGAGTATCACACGAGGGTACCCACCAAAGGTAAGGTACTCTTGCATATAGGCAGATATCTTTTGAGAGAGTACTATAGAGATACTACTCTCTAAGTCTGCGTAGAGTGCATAGAGGTTTGCATCTTTCACACGCAAAAACTCCCCAAAAGAAAAAGAGTAAAGATTAAAGACAAAGATACGTCCTGCCAAGTATTTGACAGCATTGATGGAGAATTCCATCGCAGATGAGCCTGAGATAAATATTTTCTTATCGGTAGTATCGTAGATGTATTTGAGATGTTTTCCTCCCATATTGGCATACTGAAACTCATCTATAAAAATATGCTCATAGGGGTCTATATAGAGTGCTACAAAACTCTTGATATCCTCTTCAAAAAGCACTTTGAGCTCTATATCTTCAAAGCTTAGAAACACAGGGTTACTTACTCGACCATATAGCTCTCTAAGTAAAGTAGTCTTACCCACCTGCCGTGGACCAAAGATAGCGATAATCTCTGGTGTTTCCAAATACTGCTCTATCTTCTCTTCTAATTCTCTTTTATAATACATTTTAACCACGCTATTTTTAATTTATATTTTATTATAGCGTGGTTATTTTAAACTATACTTTCGGCACTCATGCTCCACAAAAGCATTTTTCTCATAAAAACTCAAATAATTCTCAGCCGTATCACAGTCAAAGGCTAAGATTTTATCTTTCAAGTACTTTTCGTAACTAAAGTCTAACATAGAAGTCTGTGCATCTAAAAGTACTGAAACAAAATCTTCTTGAAAGTCTTCGATGGCTTTTTTCATAGCAAGTTGCATACTCTCATCTTCTGTGAGTATGATATCCCAATGTCTTGGTATTTTGAGTGCATTGACGACACTTTGTACAGAATACACATAGCCTGTTGTCTCCAAAAACTTTAACTCTAAGTCCAAAAAGAGTTTTTTTATTTCTATAGGTTTTAGTACTTTAAACAGAAAATAAATATCAAATATATCTTTAACAGTATCTGTTCTGTCACAAAAAGCTTTGAGCTTATAGAGCAGTAGATTATAGTAATTTTCTATGCGAGGGAAATCTACATATTTTATGTATGAGAAGTCTCCCAATCTATCTGCCGTAAAGTTTAGCAGTTCTACTTTTATAAGCTCTCCCATCCCTGCTACTGTACAAAAGAGTCTATGTGTACCATCTTCTGTATAGATGTGTCTTACCTCTTCTATGCGGCTATCTGCTCTTAATTTCTTTATCATCTCTCGTGAGAGTGTGGCTGCTTCTTTTGGGCTAAGTTCATGGTCTATGAAAAAGTCTAAGTCTTCTGACTCTCTCCTCTTTTGTGGGAGTAGATAACACTGAAGTGCTGTACCACCTGCGAGAAAGATGTCATCCACACAAGAGAGTATCTCTAGTATAATTTTTTGACCTTTATAGACTTCTGTCCAGTTTCTGTTAAGCATAGACTCTTCCTTGTCTGTAGTGCTTCACTACATTTTCCCAAAACAATACTTTTTCAGCCTTAAACTGTGTTTCAAGTACAGGCAAGAGCTTTTCTATCTGTTTGATGCTGAGAAGTTTCAAAATATCTTTATAATAGAGGTTTTCAAAAAAAGGCTTGACAAACTTGGTATTTGCTTTTTTCACTTCTTTGAGTACATAGCTAGCATCATATGCTTTACCCCAAAAAGCAACTTGTATTTCTTTTTCCAGTCTAGTGTTCAGAGTAACTTTTGTGAGGGGCTTTGGTTTAAGTGTTCTAACATTTTCCAAAAAAGCCAACTGTTTCAAAAGTACAAAGGCATACTCTGGCACATGCCCACCCCTCTTCCATCCTGCTACGGTGTCATAAGGTATCTTACACTTTTGGGCAAATTCTTTTTTGTTAAACCCATAGTATTTTAAAGCTTTATTAAAATGATAATTGCTGTTTTTTTGCATTTTTACTCCAAAATATTTAGTTTATTTGTTATATTAACAATATTATATCATATTTTGAAAGTTTATTTAATACTAGTGAACTAGACCATTTTTATACACTATCTCTTTATTTCTCTACAAAAGGCTACTTTTATAAAATAGACTCAAAAAGTTCAAAACCAAAAATTGGAGAATCTTTTTCTATATAGGTGGCAATAGACTCAATATCTTCAAGAGCCTCTTCTGACCACTCTAATTTGAAAGCCATTTGGACATTCTCTCTTTTGCATCTTGATATGATGAGAGCTCACCTTCTTCTGCACGAGTGATGCCATTTTTTACTTTTTCTACTACATAAAGGTGATAATGAATATCTTCATAAGTACAATTATCTGGAAGATTTTGAATCATCTCTTGGGCTTCTTGTTTTACAGCTAACATGTACTCTCCTTTTTTGATTGTATTATAGCATATTTGGTTTTTGCGTTATGACACGTGCTATTTCCTATAGTTCTCACTGCTTTTTTATACTTTTATATATTCTTTCTATATCATCTATACTCTTCTTACTCACACCTGCCACTTTAGCAAACTCTCGCCATTTTTTTGAGGCTTCTCGTACTTCATCTATTATGGCAGAGCCTTTTTTGAGTCCATGTTTTGTAGGTTAAAGTTAAAAAATCTACTGATAACATAAATTATTTTTGATACTTAGAAAATACATCTTTAGCACTTACCGTAAAGAGTAAGCCTTTAGGGGACCTCTAAAAATAGGTGATACCCACAACATCTCTAGCTTTTGTCTAGGCTAGGCACTCTTACAATGGGTGGTGTTTTTGACTAATACAATGCTGTAACAACAGGGCTGTGATAAGATTTTTCTTATAGGGAATTGGTGGGATTTTGTATTAGGAGGATTGAATGGAATTGTTCATTTCAATACTTGGTCTTATAGTGGGGATTGTGGGAAGTTATTTCTCATACCGAAGCTATCAAGAGCACAAGAACACCGACTGCTAAGCAGTTGTACCAATAAAGGATAGATAGAAACCACGAATTTCTATCTATTCGGTGCACTCTTAATCTGATTATACCCCGTATACTCTTAATAGATTATTAATTTCTGGCTATCCAATAATCAGGCTCTTTGTATAAACTAGCAATAGCGACAACAATAATAGTATCATCTCTTTTTTGATATATAATACCGTAAGGGAAAGTTTTAATAAGACATCTTCTCGTATGTGCTGAACTTTGCGTCCATGCTTCAGGATATGCAATGATAAGTTCAAGACTATTCATCACTTCTTCTACAAATCTATAACCTAGATTTTCTTGCTGAAATTCATAGTACTCAAATGCATCATCTAACTCATTTTGAGCTAAAGTTAAAAAATCTACTGATAACATAAATTATTTTTGATACTTAGAAAATACATCTTTAGCACTTACCGTAGAGAGTAAGCCTTTATCATAAGCCTCTAATCTATCTTCCACTTCCTTCGCCCAAATCGTTTCTATTTTTTTATCTATAGGATTCAATGACATCAAAATCTTTTCTACCAACTGTAACTTATCAAGTGATTTTAATGGGGATACATCTAAAAATATATCTTCAACAATTGACATGATTATCCTTTTGAAATTTATTCAAAGATTATAACATATTTTTAGAGTAGATTACGACGTACTCTTACGATTGGTGGGATTTTGTATTAGGAGGATTGAATTAAATCCTTAAGTACACTTTTGTTTTAACAACGTAATGTTAAAGTGTACTTTATGAAAAGGGTCTAATAGAATTTAAATCTCTTTTATTACCGTAGCTATACTTTCCATACTTCTCTTACTCACTCCTGCCGTTTTAGCAAACTCTTGCCATCTTTGGGAAGCTTCTGCTACTTCGTCTACTATGGCGGAGCCTTTTTTAAGCCCATGTTTTTTAGCCAGTGCCAATAGATGTTCACTCGTAGGGTTCTTAGACTCTCCAAGATAGAGTGTACTATGCCCACCCTCAATCCCATGAGAAAATGTCACATCATATACAGGTGAGAAGCTCCAAGTGCCTTTTTCATCCATGACAAAGGAAAAGTTCTTGGCATGGTCATCACGGTTGTGGCTAAAGAGATTAAAACACGCGAGTCTAAAGACTTTTTCTACCTCTTGTATATTTTTGGTTAGGTGTAGTGCCAAGGCTAGTAAATCATCATAGTCAAGTGTAGGGAACCTAAAGTCACTGTGCGTCAGTCCTGCTACTGAGTGCATATGTATTCTCTTGTCTCTCACTCTGTCGAAGCGTTCTATGGCAAAGTATCGTCCTTTTTTACCCTCTAGCAGAGCAGTTTTAGGCATATCTAACCCTGCTTCTCTTACCATAAGTGAGTAGGCATACTCCACTGCCCCTACTTCATGGCTGTCTACACTAGAGGCGAACTTTACCATCCAGTGACTAAAGCCCTCTTTGAGCTTTTGTCTACCGTGGATTATCTGCTTTTGGTCATCACTTATCTGTACGAGTACTTTTGGTCTTGCCCCTGCTGAGGAACCGTTGAGACTGAGTAGTTCATCTAGCAGCGTTTCACTACTTCCCTCTAGTATCTCAGCAGAACTTTCTGCTAGGTCGTCAAGGACTATGTCATCAAAGGTATTCTCTATTTCTTGCTCTGGCTCATAACTCAAAGCCCCCATAGCATGACTACCCACATAAGCTAACCTATCTAATGGAGACAAGGTTGCAGGGTTCACCCCAAGTCTCATCAAGTGCCTATCCATAAGCAATCGACCCCAACCGTCAGGCAAAGAGTCATTAAAAAGCCCCCAAAGTCCGTCAAAGGTGTCATCATCACAGCGAAAGAGTCCTGCTTTTAGGGGGAGTTTATAGGGCGAGAGTTCTATGCCTGTTTTTAGGAAATCTTTGTCATACTCGAAGTATATTTTTTTGTCTCGGATGGCTAGGGTGCCTACTTTTTGGGTTTTGGTTAGGTGGATGGTTAGGGTTTTAGTCATTATTCATCTCAATTCAATCTCATCAATGTTTGTTTTAACATCTGTAATATTCCAATTAAGTAACCCATCTAATTTCTTATAAACTGATAGATTGGGTATACCCATATTCATACTACTATTAATCATTAACTCCTTTTTATTCTCATCTTTGAGATTATCCCACCAATTTATAGACCAATATATATTTTCTGCACATTCAAATAACCATAATAAAATTGCTGAACTTTTCTTTTCTTTTTGAATATTATTAAAGCTCCTAATAAAATCAACAGCATAATCATTTTTTAAATTATCAATATCTAACCATGAAAATATAACTGCTCCTTTATTATCATAGTTAATTAATGAAATAGTCAAAGAATTAAATAATTCATTAACATTATCTAAATTAGCTAATGATTTATTATTGAAATCATTAGTAGGAACCCATCCTGTACTATTAACAATTTCAAGATTTTTATCTATTAGCAAAATATAATATTTAATTTTAGAAAAATCATTATTTTTTAAACAACCATCATAATGTTGTTTAGTATTTTCTAAATCTTTTACAGCTAAATCAAATCCATGTTTCATAAAGTTTGTATTAAAGTCTTGATACAAAACTGAAGCTTCAAAAGGTAAACCTTTGTCATACTTTTTTGCCTTAAAGTTACTATCTTGGGATGCATATTTTAAATATAGCTCATTAGATATAGTCCTATAAGCTAACATAAAAATTTGTTCATTTGAAAATACTATATTTTCATCTTCTATAATAGAGAATAACTCTTTATCATGTTTAGCACAGAAACCATTAAAAATAGAAGCATTATTTATACCAATTTTTTCAATATGAAAACTAAAATTATTATCATGTAATCCTTGAATATTTTTTTTGAAACCATAAACATGTCCATCTGAAGAAATTACTTTGAGATTTGCACTTTTAGAAATAGTATGTGCCTTAATAATTTTTTTTGAACACTTATCATCTTTTACAGATAAAGCCATACATCTCTTTTTAGTATAACTTTTTCTTAAATCATTATCTAACTCATAAATCTCCATATTTTCTTCATTTTCTAATTTTAAATGACAATTTTTATATTTTTTTCCACTTTCACAATGACATGGTAAATTTCGACGTTTTTTTTCTTTCACTTATACATCCTTATCTTGATTTTCTAAAACCTCATCCATACTCCCAAACCTCTCCTCCTCTTCACAACAAACAGCAGAAAAATCCCCCAAACACTCCAACACCAAAGCCAACTTCAAAAGAGACTCCAAAGCTATCTGCCCACTCCCCTCAAAACGTTTAAGCGAACCAAGGCTCACCCCCGAACGGGTAGCCAACTCTGTTTGCGTAAGCCCAAGGCTCTTGCGTCGTTCTTTGAACTTGATACTAAGATCATGCATGACATCGGTAGGGGTTTTGGGTAAAAAAGATAACATATTAGCCTTTTTATGGTTATTTGGTCTATTATAGCTAAAATATTAGATATTTAAAAGATTTATGGGTTTGTTAGCCCTTGCGGCGAGAGTGTGATTGTTTTAAAGTTGCCTTGCGTGGTGCGTTCGCAAACGCACCCTACGGGATAATTTACCATATCTCTCATCTATAACCTCTCCAAAATCCCCAAACTCTGAGCATCCATCCGAGAAAATGCAAACCATTTTTTACCCAAATCTTTCAAACTAGCCCCTAAATGATGTGGAACTTCTAAAAGTTCAAGCACATAGGTATCTTTAAAAACTCCTTGTGTATCTTGTGGCAATTCTCTCACCACTGGTGAGAGATTTTCATTTCCAAGGAGAGTGCGTTCAAAAGATGAACTATATATTTGTCTCTCTAGCTCTCTTTTTGAATAGTTATTTTTATATGATATAATAACCTCATATTACATAAGGAGTTTTCATGTCCATTAATGATATTAAAACTATGCCCATTCAAGAACGTATGCATCTTATGGAAGCAATATGGGAATCCTTTGTACATGATGATGCTACATCATCCCCAGCATGGCATAAAGAGATACTAGATAATAGAACAAAACTTATGCAAACAGAAAATGTAAAAACATACTCAATAGATGAACTCAAACAACAGAAATAAATGAAATTTTATACTGTCATTACTACTGAGTTCGCTCTCAAAGATTTAAAACTAGCCCAAACCTTTTATGAAAATCAAGCACCACAACTAGGTGACTACTTTTTTGATACTTTAGTGACCGATATCGAATCATTACATTTGTATGCAGGTATTCACGTTAAGGAACTTGGATATTTTAAAATGCTCTCTAAGCGTTTTCCTTATTCAATCTACTATGAAACATATGATGACATAGCTAGAGTCATTGCTATATTAGACCAAAGACAAAACCCTCTTCACCACTATAAGCAACTAAACAAAAGAGATTAATATTTTCTAATAATGCTATCCGTATGATAGAAGTTTTTATACCATGAATATGCAGCATCACAATCAGGGTTTCCTTACGTCGTGGGTTCAAAACCACCCTACAAAGACAACCTCTCCAATATCCCCAAACTCTGAGCATCCATCCTAGAAAAGGCAAACCATTTTTTTCCTAAGTCTTTTAAACTAGCCCCTACATGATACACCTCTACCTCATCTATGATTAGAAATCTATCATGTGAAGCATCAAGCTTTTTGAGAACTATAG
>Ga0256827_10002650_pt1 | contig 11450 bp, 12 predicted proteins | sample CV84metaG_FD_185977 | JGI IMG/M metagenome (GOLD analysis project Ga0256827, IMG submission 185977) | Hydrothermal vent microbial communities from East Pacific Rise, Pacific Ocean - CV84 | ecosystem: Environmental > Aquatic > Marine > Hydrothermal vents | place: Pacific Ocean: East Pacific Rise... | reverse complement strand
AGAATTTAAACACCTCTACCCCACCCAAAAAGAAGCAGACAGACAACAATTATACACCCAAAAAACAAAACACATAAAACTCAAAGTCTACCCCTGCCCTTACCATTGTGGCTGGCATTTGAGTAGACATTAAGTTATTATCGTTTTCATTTGTGGTCGGCTAAAGCCAACCCTACGGGATTATACATATACAGATTACATGAGGGTGTAGGGTTGGCTTCAGCCGACCTTTTACTTCAAAACCCACCACAAAAACAAAGACCCCAAAGTCAAGTTAACCCAACTCACCCCAGAAGCAAACATCTCTTCTAGCTTACCAAATAGCCAGCGTTGTGAGGCTATAGGTTCGGTGATACTATGTAAGTGAGACCATGAAACTAACTCGCTTTGCCATATATATACCACTAGCTCAGGCACAAAAAAGAATAGGATAATCCCAGCAATACCCCAAAAGTTTTTTTTGGGTTTTATACGTGTGACTGCTTCTTTGAGTTTAGGATCATTATCTATCCTATTTTGAATCTCTTTTATTTTCTCTTTCATTTTAGCAGTAGTCTAGCAACATCCCATCTTTAACTGCTTGCATAGACTCTTTACCTACCAAGCGTTCTACGATGGCTAGTCCGAAACACACAGCAGTCCCTGGACCTTTGGAGGTCATGACATTACCATCGGTAACTACTTTCACATCATCTCTGTAACCAGGGTGATCTATCTCATCTTTGGCTCCAGGGTAACAAGTATAATCATTGCCCAGAACACCTGCCTTTTTCAGTACATATGGGGCAGCACACATCGCACCAATGACCTTTTTAGCTTTGAACTCTTTGACGAGCTCTAATACACGTGCATTTTCTGCCAGTGCATAGGTACCACCCCATCCACCAGGAAGTACCATCATATCAAAGTCATCAGAGATAACTGTTTTTAAAGAGACATCAGCTTGTACCCCAATACCATTGCCACCTACCACAACTCTTCCATGATGTAACTCATCTTCAATAAAGGCAACACGCACTTCAATACCACCACGACGCATAGTATCTATGAGCCCTACTGCTTCTACCTCTTCAAATCCTTCTGCCAATGGTAACAATACGCTTGCCATAGTACTCTCCTGCTTATTTATTTGATTATTGTAACAAAAGTAATATAAAATAAATTGAATTATGATGTACAAAAAAAGAAAGGATAAAATATCTTAAATACTTTATCCTTATATCTATAGAAAGAACACTATATAAACTACTGGCTAGAAATACTCACAGTCACTCCTGATTTGGTAACAGAACCATCTGTCTTAAGACGTGCCGTAATCTCTGAACCACTTACGGTAATAGTTTTATCTAATTTACCATCTAGTTTCGCTACTTGATTACCTGAAGCATCATAGATATAGATATAGTCATATCGAGCCTCTGTCTCACCTGTGATATGTACTGTTAGACTTGTCGCTCCTGCGATATGCAAGGTCTCTCTTCTGTCTTCATTATTATCATAGGCGCCGGTTGTCCAGCTGGTGACATCACTGTTACCACCATCATCTGTAATAGTAATAGTTACTGCTGATGCACCACTATCTACTTGCCCATCATTGACAATAAGTTGTAGTGTATAGGTACCTGCTACATCTGCTGTAAAGTGAGGATGTACGGTATTAGCATCTATTAATGTTGCACTACTCCCTGATGGCTTACTATTGAATTGCCATTGATACTGTAGTGTATCTCCATCAGTATCTGTACTATGTGATCCATCTAAGACAACATTATTACCTACTTCTAGTGTTTGATTCTCTCCAGCATTAGCTATAGGTGCATGATTCTCTCCTGTACTACCACCATCTGCAATCAATGCACTTTGGATATTGAGGCGTCCTCCTGTAGCTACTTTTCCAGAGAGACTATCTAAAGTATCTACAGAAGAGAGTAGTAATTCAATACGATCAGATACAGAAGTTTGTGTGTGGTTTGCAGCCAAAAGAGCAATAGCACCTGCGACATGAGGTGCTGCCATAGAGGTACCATTCCAGCTTTCATAGTTATTTCCAGGTGTAGTACTCAAAATTGCTACCCCTGGTGCAGCGATATCTACACTGTTTGCTCCATAATTTGAAAAACTTGCTAACTGATCATCTCTATCTGTTGCTGCTACAGAGATAATATTATCTAAATCATAGCTTGCAGGATAAGAAGGGGAGCTATCATTATTGTTATCTTCGTTTCCAGAAGATGCACAAAAAACGACACCTTTTGAACCTAGCTCTTCAATCGCATCATACATCACATCACTACGACCACCACCGCCATAACTCGCATTAATAGCTACAATATTCACCCCTTGATCTACCATATCAGAGATAAACTCCATACCCTCTAAAATATCAGAATCATATCCATAACCGTTAGGTCTAAATACCTTAACTGCCATAAGTGAGACATGTTGTGCTATCCCTACAATACCACGACTATTATTACTAACTGCCCCAATAGTTCCCGCTACATGTGTACCATGCTTTAAATCATCATCACTACCGGGATTGGGATCATTATCATTATTCCCATTACTATCACCTGCAAAATCCCATCCATGATGAGGCGCATTATAGGCACTTCCATCCCACATATTTTCAGCTAAATCAGGATGATTATAATCTACACCTGTGTCAACCACAGCAACTACTACATCTCTGGAACCTGTCTGTATTTCCCATGCCTCTTTGGCATCAATATCAGCATCTACCGTTCCACCGTCTTGTCCTCTATTTTCTATAGCCCATAAATCATTATAGTGTGTATCATTAGTACTTCCATGGATATGACGAATATAGTTTGGAGCAACAGATTCAACACCTGGCACTTTTAGAAATATATTTCTCAGTTCTTCTACAGAATATTGATTAGATTTAATCGCCAAAACAGGGAAATGGTTAAATACTTTTGAAGTAAAACTATCACCTAAAAGCGTTTTTAACATCTTCATCCCTGTTATATGGGAACGATCTGAATATTGTATTAAAACTTCATGTGGTGCATACTCAGTTGTCATAGGAGTAATGCCCATATTTAATCCTCCTGAAAAAGAGGAAGAGAGCGAGATAGCTATAATAAGTACTACTCTATTTAAAAAAAAATTTGTATTCATAAACATTGTTATTCCTTTAATAATTTTTTACTATATTTAATTTACGATTACTCATAAAAAGAATTTATAGTTATAATTATTATAACTTATGTTTATTAAAATTTTCTTAGATTGTTTCTTTCACATACATACCGAGGAAGACATTTTTAATCATCTCTCTCAAAACGAATACGTACTACATCTATGAGAAGCGCTGCCTTAACCTCTTCAAAAGCAGCTGCAAGTACTAACAATACATTTACCATAATTACGCCTATGTTAAATTATAATTTTAGTGCGTTATTCATACTCACTAGTCAATATCCATTCCTCTATCATAATCATTGCTATAGTCACTATTACTACCATACTGTTCTGCAATATCATCATAGATACGTTGAGAGGCTTGTTCAGTTAACTCATCTTGACTGAGTTCATTTGCTTCTGTTTGGTCTTTTCCTAATTGGGCAAGCCAATAGGTATATCGAGATAATATACCTTCCATTTTATAATTATTTGATATTTATTATCACATAAACGTAAAATCTATTTTTTAGCTAAATCATCAAACTTAAAAAAGATAGCAAGATTTTTCAAAAGATGATAAAAAACTCTTTTCGAAGTATTCTATTTATTCACATTTGTTAGTTTTTTTAATCGTATATAAACTCTTTATAATTTTATAATTAGATTGTCACTTTCGCATACATACCTGGGAAGACATTTTTATCTCCTTTATCAAAATGTATACGCATTTTTATTTTATGTGTCATCGGATTAGCATCAGGAACAATAGCATGTATTACTCCCTTCGTCTTGTATTTAATAGATGGTATCTCAATAGCAACTTCTTGCCCTTTTTTTACACGAGATATTATACTTTCAGAAATAGAAACATCTATCTCTAAACTCTCCATATCTACCAGTAAAATAGTAAGCATTCCTGGCATCACCATATCACCTACTCTTATATTACGACGTACTACAATTCCAGAAGATGGTGCTTTCATTTTAATATAACCATAGTTACTTGCCATTTGTTTGGCTTTTATATTTGTTTCTTTAACCATAATTTGCATCGCGTGAAGCATTGTTTTTACATTAGCAGCCTCTGCATCCAAATCAGCCATATCCATAAAGTTAATTTTATTATCATCTCTATAGGTATCTTTTAAACGACTTTTTTTTGTATTGATTCTTTTTAATTTGTCTCTCCAATACTCTACCATGGTTTTAGACTGTTCTAACATTACATCGGCTTGCATCTTCATCATATCAAATTCTGCTGATTCCATTTCATAAAGATCATCTTCTCTCTCTACTTTATCCCCAACCTTTACAAAAACTTTTTTAACGTAACCCATAAATCTTGACCCAATCATCTGTTGACCATCTGAAACCACTGTCCCAGTAAGATTTATTTTATTTAAAACTTGAGTGTTATTAGTTAGCTGTACTTCGTTTGCATAAATATATGTAGAAACTAATAATAAACCGAAAAATAATCTTTTTTTCATTCTTTTTCCTACCACTTTCTTAAGCTTGTATGACACTTCATACATTCACCTGCAATTCTATTATAAACGCTTAATGCAAATTTCGCATCACCTGATTGAAAGTGTTCTATAATATCATCTGTATATTTTTGTATACGTCTTTGTGTTCGCCCTGTCATTGCAGTACCATTGTTCATCCAACGTTCATAGATATCTTTCGTCTCTTTCTCTTTATCCGTAGGACCTACTTTAATAATAGTAGATCTTAAATCACTTGCCCCCGCTTTTACAATATCTAGATTGTTATAAAAAAATCCAGATTGTATATCTTGCATAGCCTGTGCCATTTTTTGCATATCCATAATTCTGTCTGCTTGTGTATAACCACCTGCAAAATTAAATGTTGTTAATAACGTTAATGTATATAATATTTTTTTCATCCGAACACCTTCTTTTATTTTTATCATATAGAAAATAAATCATATTTGCCTAAAAAATACAATTTATCTTATTATTTATAAAAGAATTGTATCAAAATAACGCTAATAATTTACAATATATAAGAAAATTAATTATCAATATATATTTTAAACTTATATATAATACTTCATTTTAAGTTATAATTAAAAATAAGATAGATACAATTTGTATAGATATGATATTCAATTAAAAAAAGGAAAAATAATGAAAAACCTTATCACAACATCTATTGTAGTAGCTACAGTTTTGACAAGTACACAAGCTGATTTTAGTTTTGGAGATATGTTCAAGGACATGAAAGATGCAGCTGTATCTATGAGTAAAGATGCGAAAGATTCTGTAACGTCTATGAAAGATGGTATGGTAGAAGTAAGCCAAAGTGCAGAGAGAACTACCTCTTCGGTAAGTACCGATGCAAAAGACTCTTTAGTAAAAGCTTCTGATGATTTAAAAACGATGGAAGTAAACTCTACCAAAGATGCTAAGTCTGTAGTAACCGATATATCAACAGATACAAAAGATGCAATCAAAAGTACTACAACAGATTTAAAAGACTCTTCTATTGTAGCAAGTACAGAAATGAAAGATTCTGTATCTACACTGTCTACAGATACAACTGATACTGTTAAAACTGTAGCAACAGATGCGACTACTTCTGTAAAAACTATCTCAGATAATGCGAATAGTACAGCAACTACTGTTTCTCATGATACAACAACATCAGTTAAAACCGTAACAGACAGTGCCAATGATTCAGTAAACACAGTCACATTAGATAATAAATAGTTTAATATATCTATTAAAAAAAGATACTTAATATGTAATATTAACTTAATATATATTAATATTATTTACTTATAAGTTATGATTAAGACAATTTAACTTATACTTAATCTATCATTTAAATAAAAAGGAATTTCAAATATGAAAAAAATAATTACAACTTCTGTAGCAGTAGCTGCACTATTCACAAGCGTACAAGCTGATTTCAGTTTTGGAGACATGTTTACAGACATGAAAGAGGCAGCTGTTAGCATGAGTAAAGATGCTAAAGATTCTGTAACATCTATGAAAGATGGTATTGTAGAGACAACTAAATCTGCAGAAAGAACAGTGACAAATGTAAGTAAAGATGCTAAAGACTCTACAGTGAAGGTTTCTGATGATCTTAAAACTGCAGAAGTATCTACATCAAAAGACAGTAGAGATTCTGTTGTTTCTGTATCTACAGATACAAAAGAATCTATTACCAATACAACCAAAGATTTAAAAGATTCTGCAACTATTGCTTCAAAAGATATCAAAGATTCAGCTATTTCTGTATCTAAAGATGTAAATGATGCTGCAAAAACTGTATCTAACGACACAACAACTTCTGTAAAAACTGTGACAGATAATGCAAGTTCAACAGCTTCAACAGTTTCTAATGATACAACATCTTCTGTAAAAACAGTAAGTGACAACGTAAATGATTCAGTTAAAACAATTTCTGCTGATGATTATGCAGAGTATATGAAGTTAAAAGAAGCATCTACTAAATAGTAAATAGCTTCCCTTTTCATAAGCTACCATTACATTTGGTAGCTTTTCTTTCTCACTCTCTATATACATAACTTAATTTTATAATATACATCTACTTTATGCTAAAATATTTATACTACTTATTAAAGGATATTTGTGAAACATTTTATCAAAAACACTATTTTATCACTAACTACACTTGCTACTTTTATAATAGCTCAATCACCACAAGAAATAATTCCTAACGCACCTGAAAGTAAAAATAAAGAATTGGCTATCTATTATACCTTCAAAGGAAATATTGAAAAAGAGTACAATACTCTTATAGAAAAAAAACTCAAAAGTATTGGTTTTAATTTAACCGATCCACATAAAAGAGTCAATGACCAGTATGAAGCTAAGTATGGTTCAACCGTCCTAGACGTACTCAGTTTTATGCCAGTGGTAAGAGACAGCTCTATATTACCTCTTCTTAATATCGACCCACGTATCGCAGGCTTTGCTCCATTTAATGTGGTAATTCATAAAAAACTAGATGAAAATGTCACACATGTAGGACATCTTATGCCCAATGTAATGCTAGATATTTTAGGTATTGAAAATGAAGAGGTACGAAAAAAGTTTTCTGCTCCATTCAAAGCCCTAGATAGTACAATTGCACATGAGCTTGGAGGACATATCGCTACAATCCCGTATAAGAAACTACCAGAAAAAACTATGATAAATTATGAATATTCATTTAATAGTCCTGAAGATATGGATGACTTTATTGATGAATTTCAAAATAAATTTGAACTTGCTTTCATAGACAAAGGCTATCTTATTGCAGGATTTCATAATTTTATGGAAGCCACCGATGATGCAGAAGAGATACTTTCAGACTATGATGCATTTTGGACATATTCTCTTTGTCATTTAAAATTCTCTTATAATATGTTTGATAATGAAGGTGGGAGACCAGAAGCAGGTCTATTTGCTCCCTGTACCATGTATATGTATATTAGAAAAGGAACAAATAAATTAGTAGTAGGTATGTTTAGATTACAAAACTGGGCCGATACACTGAACATTACTGGCGAGAAAAGAGTAGCACTTATAAAAAAACTTGATATAGAAATACCATCAATATTAGAAAACTTTGGGATGAAATCTGTACCCAATGTAAATCCTTTACTTACAAATACAGTACCAGCTAAAGATATCGTGAAACAAAAAGGACAAGCAGTAGCCCAACCTACAATACCACACACAAGTAATAAGATAGAAAAGAGTACCCAGAAGACAAATACAAACAAATTAGATGCCAAAACACAAACCATCCACGTTGGGGATAGTGTCGTTAATATTACTCTGCCTAGTGTACCAAAAGCAATTGTTTTAGAAAAAAATAACGAAAATACTCTTGATAGAGGTATCAAGTTTTCAAAACGAGTACCTCCCAACTATGTGGCACATCGTTTTGAGAAAGCTTTAAAAAGTAAAAAAAACACCCATATAAGAATTGGTTCTGTAAATAAAGGAAAAGTTTCTGCCTATCTTAGGGGTGCATTTATCTCTCCTGATGCAGTCAAAGCAAAACTACAAGAAGCAGGATTTGAAGTCATCGCTACTGTTCCTGTCAATAAAAAAGGAGATTTGATATCTGTAATCTTTACTGACAAAACCCTAATGGAAATGGCAAGCAAAGATAATAGAGGATTTATTGCATCATTACGTGTATTAATAGATACAAAAGAAAAAACTATTAACATCACTAACCCTATCTATATGGCAAAGGGGTTTTTACAAAATGACTATAATGAGAAAACCCCAAATAAACTATTACAAAGACTTTTAATTCCATTTAATGACTTGAAAAACTCCAAAGATACACTCAAATATCAACTCCTACCAACCTACCAATTTATGAATGGAATGCCACATTATCAAGATATGGTAGAGGTCGCTTCGGGTGATAATCTATTAGCAAAAATAAAAGATAATAAAAATGTAGTCTTTAGCCAAAAACTCCAAAATGGCGCAACACTTATTGGAATCAAACTCGGCAAAAAAACCAGAGGGTTTACAAAAAGAATTGGTAGGAATAATGCTGCTATGCTTCCTTACCCTATTCTAATAGAAAATGGAAAAGCAAAAATACTTGATCCTAAATATTACATCTCATTTATGTATCCATTACTTACAATGTCTGAATTTATGACTATTGCTATGGTACCTGATGCTATGATAAAAGATTGTGAGAAAGTGTTTAAATAAGAAGTTTTAGGACGAAGAGGATACCCAATAAAAAATTATTTGGGTATCAAAAGGTTTTATAAGGCTTATTTAGCCTTCTCCAAATATTTCCCGTCAACTGTATCAACCACAATTTTTTGACCTTCCAAAATAAAGAAAGGTACTTGTACCACTGCTCCAGAATCAAGTGTTGCTGGCTTTTTACCACCTTGAGAATCACCTTTAAAGTTAGGTGGGGTTTCTACTACTGTGAGTGTAATCGTTTGTGGGATTTCAACTGAGATTGCTTTACCATTATGAAATAATACATCTGCTTCCATACCATCAATCATAAAGTCAAAAGTATCTTTACCCACTTGCTCATGCGTAAGTCCTATTTGATCGTAGGTTGTTGTATCCATAAACTGAAGCAGTTCACCATCATCATACAAATATTGCATCGTAGTTTGTTCAAGTTCTGGTACTTCAAATTTATCACCCGCATGTACCGTCTTATCAATCACTTTACCTGTTTCAAGGTTTTTAATCTTCATACGTACAAATGCAGCACCTTTTCCTGGTTTTACATGTTGAAACTCTGTTACTCTATAGGGATTACCTGTAATTTCAAGTCTTGCACCTTTTTTGATATCACCCATTCCGATTGTAGCCATAGTAGCTCCTTAAAAAATAATAAGTGATTATATCAAATAGATGATTTAAAGGGGGTAAAGTACTCAGATGTGCTCCTGCACATCTAAGATAAAAAAAGTTTATTTTGTAATTGCGATATTCTTTCCTTTTATATCACAATGTGCTTCTTTATCAAAATCCATTGCTTTTGCATTGTCCATCAATACAGGAACAAAAAGCAATGATACAAACACTGCTGCCACAGTACCAGAGATAAGTGCCACACCAAGTCCACCAAAAACAGGGTCACTTGCAAGCAACGCAGAACCTAAGATAATAGCAACTGCAGTCAACGCAATAGGTTTCGCTCTAGTTGCAGCTGCAACTGCAATGGCTCTACGTTTTTTCATACCTTCACACTCCATAAGTGATTTGGCAAAATCTATAAGTAAAAGAGAATTTCTTGAACTAATCCCAATAAGTGCGATAAACCCAATCAAAGAAGTAGCTGTTAAGAAAAAAGTTTCCGTAGTAAAGAAGTTGGCAACCCAGTGTCCTACGATGACCCCGATAAGAGATAAGAATGAACCAAGTAATACAATACCAGAGATAGCAAAACTCTTATAGTAAATAACCAATAATAAGAAAATAAGAATCAATGCAGAGATAAATGCACCACCTAGATCTCTAAAAGTATCTAGAGTTACTTTCATCTCTCCATCCCAACGAATAAGGAATTTTTCATGCGTCTTTTTATCTTCTAATGTAAAGTCAAACATATATGTTGAGATACCCTCTTTAGTAATAATATAATCTTTTTCAAATTTTTCTAACATTGTATCTCGTGCCTCTAACAATGGATACACTTGTGAGACCATATCTGTCTCAGCAATCACATTTACCATGCGCGACAAATCTTTATGCATAATCATTGTATTTGATTTTACTTCACGTATAGTTACTACTTCCGAGAGTGGGACCATCATACCTTTCATATTCATAAGATTAAGAGATGAGAGTTTACTTTGCAAAGCCTCTTTATTTGTTTGAGGTATATTTCTACTCTCTTTATCTAATACCAAAAATATTGGTATTTGGTCAGGATTATTTTTAGAGTTTTTATGTGCAATAACCATTCCCTCAAAACCAAGATAAAGAATATTATTTACCTGTTCTACACTCAATCCTGAACGTGCAATTTTCTCTTTATCAGGAATAAGCTCATATTTCATAAAATTTTCATCTGTCATAAGATCAATATCAACAAGTCCTTCTGTATTACTTAGGACATCTGCTACATCCACAGAGAGTGAACGGATTTTAGAAAGGTTATTTCCATGTACTTCTACAACTATTGATGCCAAAGTAGGAGGTCCTGAAGGTTGTTCTACAAATTTAATATTGGTACCTCTTACGATTGGAGCACATGCTTTTTGAACCACTGGTCGTAAACGTTGTACCATAATAAAAGAGGGTTCATCTCTATGGTGCTTATCTGTTAAATTGATTGAGATTTCTGAAACATTTTCAGTCTGTTTCATACTCGCACCTTTTACAAGACCTGCATAGTCTAGAGGTATTCCTTGCCCTAAAAAGAGTTCAATATTCATCACCTCTTTCTCTTTTTTAAGAAAATCAATGACACAGCTACTTACCGCCTTTGTCTGCTCTATAGACGAACCTTTAGGAGTATCTACATAGATAGAAAAAGTATTAGCACTTTTACCTGGTAACATTTTAGCCAATACTAATTTAGTAGGGAACATCATAAGTGATGCAAAAAATGCTATAATTGTTAATAAGATGATCAGTGTCTTCTTAAATTTACTATCAAGAATACCAAAAATAAAACTTTCTAAATTTCCCATTATTTTTTCCCTTTTTTATCATGACCATGCTCTGGTTTTTTTAGTAGTCTCAAACTTAAATAAGGTGTGAAAATATAAGCAACAAATAATGATGCTACAAGTGCCACAGGAACAT
>Ga0256827_10002649_pt1 | contig 11451 bp, 9 predicted proteins | sample CV84metaG_FD_185977 | JGI IMG/M metagenome (GOLD analysis project Ga0256827, IMG submission 185977) | Hydrothermal vent microbial communities from East Pacific Rise, Pacific Ocean - CV84 | ecosystem: Environmental > Aquatic > Marine > Hydrothermal vents | place: Pacific Ocean: East Pacific Rise... | reverse complement strand
TAATTAAATTACATACCTTCGTACTTTTTAGTTAATTATTAGTTATTTAATTGCAATAAGATACTAAGGAAATCTACAAAATGCCATATAGTTGATTTTAAGGCATTTTACAGCTCATCGTAACCCATAACATGATTTAATGAGATTGATGGCTTTAGGCTATGTTAAAATGAGTTTTAGAGCTATAATTAAGTTCCTTGAAAAGTAGAAAAACGAGATTTTAATCAAGATTTTTAGAATATTGGAAACTGTTCGCTTCGTTGCATTGTCTATTCTTTCTTTTACGGGAATCGTTTTCATTGTGACTTACAACGAAAGATTTTCTAACTTCAAAAAGAAGATTGTATTTATGCAAATGAAACAGATAGTAAAAAATTTTATTATAAAAATAATGTGTTTAATTGAGATGTAAAACGATATATTTTATCTTGACTTCTACAATATAAAAGTTGGGAAAAAGTTAGTAAAATATTTAAAAAAACAAGAGTAATATCTTGATGAAAAAAGTATAAAAAATAACTTGATTTTCTTGAGATTTTTTACCTTGTAAATAGAAGATTATTAAAAGATATTTATTGATAAAAAATGCTCATTTATTATCTCAAAAATGAGATTCAAAAAGTTTTTCAATGAGTTGCAACTTCAAAAAAACAAAAAAATATCAGAGTATAAGTACATCAAAAAACATACTTTGATATTGCTAAAATAAAAAATAAATCATCTGAAAATATTCTTTTCATCGAACTCGTTTTTTTTCTTTTCGAGGTTTTATTACACTGTTTATCTTATCACTAATTGTAGTTTTCAAAAGAGTCTCAACTTCGGATAATCTTCCAAAATTTCTAAGAACTTTAATGAAATTTATTAAAGATATTTTTCCTGTTTGCTCAAAATTTGAATAGGTACTAACTGCTGATAAGTTTGCACTTTTTGCAAATTCTTTCTGTTTCTGATTGTTCAAAATTCGTATTTTTTTTGAACGATGAGCTAGAATTAAAGCTATCTCTTCATCAGTTAAAAGAGAGAAGTTAGCATCTGTTAATATACTTTTTTGTTTAGTTTTTTTTAGCATCTTTTTCAAAGGATTTTAGCTTCGATAATAAAGAATTATTATCCATAAAGTTCACCTTGAAAATCTCTTTTATTATCAGCTTGTAAAATTTGAATCTGCTTTTTTTTATTAACATTATATTTTTTCATTAAAGTTGGAAGTTGATTTTCTCTTAGTGTTTTCATTGTTGAAATTGAGTTACTAACAAACTCTAAACTTATAGAAAATTCTGTAGCAAGAACTACAACATCTTGAAGAGATATACGTGAAAGAGCTTTTGTATTTAAAGAGAGTTGGTGTTCTTGAGTCTGTTTAATACCCTTTGCAAATGTAATGTCATAAGCAGGAGTTGCACGCCATTTATAATCATCATCACACATAAATGAAAAGTTACGAGCATGGTCATCTTGATTAACAAACATATAATAGACTTCTTGTAAAACTCATTTAACAATAACCTTAAATCCACGGTCAAAATTAACTAATCCACATATTAAATTAAACCTCAGATTAAATCGTTTTCTACGATTACGATATTTTTGTGTAAGGATTTGAAAAGTCTTTAATTTTGCATTCACATGTTCAACACAAATACGAGCTGTGGCTTCTTTTTTATTTTGCTCTTTTTGACTATCAGTCAATGGATGTAATTTAGATGATTTGTAAGGAATTTGAATATTATTATGAAGCTTTTTTATACCTAGATAGCCTAAATCTACAAAGATACGAGTTTCAGGTTTTACAGGTAATTTACTCTGTTTAAAAAGTTTAAAGTCATGTACCGTACCTTTAGAAGTATGAGCACAAATTATTTGTTCATATTTATCTATAACAATTTGACCTTTTAGTGTATGATTTCGTTTCTTGCCTGAATAGTACTCTCTTTGCTTTTTTTTGGTCTTTGAATTGGAGATTCAGTTGCATCAATAACTATAAATTCTAAATCTATCTCCTCTTTATACAAAGCTCTTTTACTTGATAATGAAAACTTACCTGATTTAATAAGAACATCTTCTACATTTCTAACTACACGAGATGCAGTTGATTCACTGACACCATAATCAAATCCTATATGTTCTAATGTTCTGTATTCTCGATAATAACTTAACATTAAAAGTACTTTATCCTCAGGAGACAAACTCTTTCTTCCTCCAACTCCATGATTTTTAGTTCTCTCTTTTTCATACTCTTTAAAAACTGAAATCATCTCATTAAATGTCGCTTTATTTACACCAATTAAGCGTTTAAAATTCTTAGGTGGTTTCTTCTGTAGTTGTTGATATTTACTCATGTTTATATTATAACATTTTTAGTACCTATTTTTAGAGTTTTGCAAGAAGTCTAATTAAAAAGCATCTGTAAAAAGAGTTGTCTTAAACTATTTGTTGGGGTGGTATAATTTGATAGATGTCTGCAATATGTTGATTGAATAGATATACACTTACTTTATTTTCCATTTTAAACTCCATAAATACTATATATTTGTAATTATAGTTTGTTTATGGAGTTAATTACAAATATATATGATTAATCTGATTTTATAGAAAATCGTACCTGTTTAACTAAGTTTTCATTGTTTATAATTTTAACTTTATGCTTATTCAATTGGTTGATAGCATGAGCAATATATCCCTCTAATTTATGAGTATGTTGAACATTATCTATTATAATTGATTTGTAGTACAAGTTTCCTTCAATCGAACAAAGAGTAATATTATGCTGTTTATATTGTCCTTCTTTATATTCTCTAATCTCTAAATAGTTTGGCATATTACTTTTATGAGCATCTTGACCTTTATCTAATCCCCATACTTCAATATGGAAATCATAATCCTTTAAGTAAAAATCAGATTTTGACTGACCACCTTTTGCTCCTTTAAATATGTTTTTATGTGTTTCATATTGTATGTTTCCTATATTAAGTATGTTAGCAATAATGAGTTCCACTCGTGATCCATAACTTTGACCATCTAATCCACGAAAGTTACCTAGTTTACACTCTTTTTCAATATCTCTTAACCAATCATTTTTAGAACAATGCTTGTATAAACCAGATTCTTCTAAATGAATATCAGAGAGACTAAAATACTTTTTATTCTTAATATAGTCTATTACTTCCTGTTTAGAATAGTCTTGCCAATTCATTAATTCTGGAAAATTATGTGTTTGTATTACTTGCTTTGTAAGTCCTCTCTTATTTAAATAATTAACTAAGTTATATGACTTAGTTCTTAAATCACTAATTGTTTTGATAGTATTATCTACACAAATATTATTAACTTCAGCTAAGAGTTCATTATCTGTTAAATTACTGTAATTTGGTAATTTTATCCAACATTTTATTTTAAAAATATCATCTTTTAGATTTAAGTCAATGATTTTATTAGATACTGAATTATGTTGATTTAATAGTTCAGACCAACTTTTTATTACATAGTTATCTATATAGTTTAGAGCATCTTCTAGGTTGTTTATATCTATGTTTTTCAATAAAATTACCCCAACCTCTTCTAAAAATATATTAAGTTTTATCTGAAATGCACTATTTCTATTATTTCTGTTGATAAAGTTTTTTATTTCATTTGGTAAAGAGTTCATTAATTTATCTTTCTTTTGAAATCCATGATTATAAGCGATTTTCAAAGAAGATATAAGTTCATCATCTGTAAAGTCTTGTGTAAGTGCATTTGTTCTAAACCCTAATATTTTAACTATTTTATCTCGCTTAGTCTTATTAGATTGAATATATTGTGCTGCATTTGGAAATGCTTGTTGAATCTCTGCCATTGAAGTGAAATGGTATTGTTTGAAAAGGTTAAGATAATAGTCTACACTTTGGTTTGTAATATCTTTTGGATGACGAGTGTTACTACAATTATCATTTTCACAATAAGTAAAACCTCTATATCTTACTCTGTCGTAGATAGCAGATTGATTGTTACTCCCACACAATAAACATTCGATAGATATTGATTGATGTCTATCCACATCAGTAGAGTTGTTTTTAAGTTTTAGCTTACCATTAAATTTCATATTTTTATCTTTAAGATATAGATTGAAATTTGTAATTGCTTTTTGATCTATCGGATTGCAAACTATACATTGAGTGTCTTGAAAGTTTACAAGTTGTTTGTGCGTTAAAGATATCTCTTTGTTACAGGGTGTATGTAAAAATAAAGAGTGCTTTGCTACACTTGTTTTTAACTCTTTCACTATTAATCTTTTTTGTAATTTTTTGATTACTTCTTCAATGTTTTTTAAATCCATTTTACCTTTAATAGGGAATATTCTATCTTTATCAGATATAAAAAAGTCACCTTTTTTTGTACTGAATGCTCTTTTTCGTATCTCTTCAAAAGACTGAGTCATAATTTTATTATCTTTTTTCCAAATTAATTTATCTGTAACAGTAATAGCTTCTTTATTATAAAGGTCAATATAAAGTGTTGGATGAGTTACAGTAACATCATTATCTTTTGCTATTTTTTGCATATAAAGCATTGTTGGCTTACCTTTTTGAGTACACGGAGTAAATCGACAACCTTTTCTACTTGTTACCCATCTTGAACTCTTCTCTTCTATCATTTTACAACTATTACAACGAACTAAATGTTTAGATTCTTGATTTATTTGAGAACCACTAATATATGTAAACCCTTTTAATTCAATCATTTTTTTTATATCTTTTTGCGAATAATTTGTTCTTTTTGACATTTTTTTCCTTCTGAATTTTACATCCTTATGATGTATCTTTTCAATATAATATATTAAAAAGATGTAAATGTCAATAGAAAATGTATCATTTAAATATATTTGCTATAATAATTACATCAAATCAATATAAAGTGTAATAATGACTAAAGATGATTTTACTCAAAAATTAAAAGATATACAGTTGTCAAAAAAGGATTTTGCATTCAATGCAAATATTTCATATAACACTGTTAATAATTGGAATAATGACAATAAGCCTATTCCTCCTTGGGTCAAATCTTGGTTAGAAAACTTCACTAAAGCAAAAACTTATGAGAATATAAAAAGAGAAGTATTTAATATTGAAGGAATCTGATTTTAATCTTATAAAATACAGTGTATAAATTAGAGGAATTTCTATGGAAGAGCTGCCAAAAGCATTATTTTTCTAACTAATAGCACTTTTATAATTGCCATTAATGGCAATTATTTCCTTTTGATAGAAAAGTTGATAAAAAATCAAAATTATTTTGTGCGATTTTTGAAATTGTACCTTGACCATGACAACATCCACATATATCTGTACCTAAGCACATAAACTCTCCATCACTCATCCATTGCATCTCTTCTGGTTCACAAGAAACTCCTATGTCAATAGAACCACTACCATTACAACGTTTACAATTCAGAGGTTTAATTGAAATATCAATTTTAGTTAAATACAATTCTTTTAAAACTAAAAACATTCTTACACAATCGCCTATGGCATAGTGAGGTTTTATATGTTCTATCTCATATAAAAATGGTTTACTATATCCATAAGGTAACTGATATGCACAGGTTAAAGAGATTAGCTGTTCAGTATAATAAGCATTATCTAAAAAACTTTCTAAATTCAATATTTTTACGATATGATCTAAAGAATAAGATTTATTATAATCTTTTCTTACAACTGTATAAATATCTATATAGTTTTCTATTTTAATATTATACTGACTAAGAATTTTTAAATCTTCAGAAGCACCGTAAAAACAGATGATATCAGCTTGTTTTATAGCTTGTTTTATAAAAACTTTGAATTTTTCAGAATAAAGTTTGTTCCATTCTTTTCTTATTAATTTTTGTTTACTACTCGGAATTTTATAGTTTTTATCATATTCAATTATCTGTTTTGTAGAAAGATTGATTACAGTTTCAACTGTTTTTCTTAATTTCTTTTTTCTCTCCACCAAATTTGAATTATATTTAAAATGAATTTCACCCAATTCTATCTCATTATTTTTAGTATCGAACAAAAGTACACCAGCTTGTGTCACTAAAAAATCTCCTCTCCACGAACCATATATCTGACCAAACTCTAGGTCAAGAAACACTATTTTCATAAACTTTCTCCTTAATTTAAAAAGAGAAGCTTATAATTTTTAAAAAATAAAAGATAGGAAATCAATAAGACATGAAAATGCAAAAGATTGAAATTATTAAAAGTTTATTCCCAACAAATGGAGTTATTTTAGATTTTTTTGTTAAAAGTTTAGAAATTAAACAAAGGGATTTGAAACTTTATCAAAGATTTGTTAAAGAGGAAAATATCTCTGTAGATGAATTCTATAAAACATTTGAGATTGTTTTAGATAGCATCTTTGAAGTTTTTGAAATGGTAGAATCTAATCAAAGTTATTTTAAACAAGTAAGTATAAATTTTTTAAATTATTTCACAACTGTAAAGAGAATAATCCCAACAGATTATAGTGTACAGAAACAACTTGATTTTTTAATAGTTATGGATATTTTTATACCTTTTGTTGTCTATCTTAATGATTTAAATAATAAAGTAACTTTAGAAAATATGTTACCAAAAGAACAACTTTCTTCACTTGTAATTATTTTTCAGATAATTTCTGAAGATTTTATAGATAAAAATAAAACATTATATTCTTGTCTATATGAAATATTAAATGAGGAAAAAACAATCTCCTATGATGCTATTTACAAAAATATAAATAATTGGCTAAATGGTAAAACTATACCAACAACGGAACATATTAACATTATTTCAAAACTAGCAAAATACACAAAGAATTTTACACAGCTAGAACTACAAAGAATTTTACTTATAGCTAAAGTTTTACAAAACTTATATATAAAATCTATAAAATATTTTGGACAGGAACTAATAACATTAATGATAGAACACTTTAAACTAATGTTGAAAGGTATAGATTATAGCCTACACTTAGATGAAAAAATTGTATCAAATTATAATTTCTTATATATCAAAAGTAACAGAGATTTATTTGCAATTTTTTTAAAAGATGCTTTGAATCCAAATATTTATTATTATCAAAATCATTTATTTGAAGAGATAATATTAAAAAAATACAATTTTAAAAGAATATTTCACAAATTACATCAAAAGGTATTTTTTAATTCGATAGATACAATTTATCCAATAAAATATTTACAGGGCAAAATGAAGAAAAATGAATTAAAACAACTTTTTTATGCCAATAATGAGTATGGGGATAGACTATATGAAATTTTTATAAAAACAGACCCATCTATAAAAAAAGAAAAAAATATTGAACTTGAAATAAAAAAAGAGTTAGATGATATTGAGAGAGTTTATGAGATAGATGGAGATCCTTATTTTGATTTTCTAAAAGCCAGATACTTTGCTCAGTTACGGGAAATTAAATTAGCTGAAAAACATTATCTTATAGCATTGAGAAATGGTAAAAATGCTATGGGATGCTATATATTAGATGTTATAAAAGAGGGACTCATGGTATCTTCATTAACAACACGAGAAAAGAAAGTAAATTTACTTAATGCAAAAAATAGTTTTACAAAATTTTATAAAGAAGCATATTTTTATAACGTAATAAATAAAAAACCAAAAGAAGTGAAGACATATCTGTTATTAGATATGCAAAAATTATTTAATCTACATTTTAATCATCTGTTTGATAGTATAAAAGAAAATAAAGATAGTATCATTTCTAAAAATATAGGTTATTGTGATATCAATAAACATAAGATTGATTTCAATAATACGAATAAAACTGTGAAAATATTTATAAATGATCTATTTCAACTGACATATTGTGTTGTAAATAGAGATTTAGAATCTATAGAAAAACTGTTATTAAATGGTGCTGATGTTAATTATTTAAAAGTGAACGATAATGCCACAGCACTTATGGTTGCATTACAAAATTATGAAATTGAAGAAGATTATTTATTTTTAAAAATAGCAAAACTATTAATACCAAAGATGGATAAAAAAGCTTTAAATATGAAATTAGAAAAAAAGCTAGAGAATCCTCTTGCGATAGCTATCAGATTAGGTTTAATAGAAATTGTACAGTTACTGTTAGACAATGATGCTGATGTAGAGAAAAGAGTTACTACAGATAATTTTACAGCATTGTTTCTAGTTATCAACTGTATAAAACTTTCAAAAAGTAAAAAAGTTATAGAAGAAAATCCAAAATTCAATATAGTTCATCCTCTTGAGTATAAGGATATAAGGGAGAAATTCGAAAATATATTTAATATAAATGGTGTATTTAACAATGAACAACAAATTTGTTTAGAAGAATTTGTAAATATGACCGAAACATTTAATGATGAAATTTTAAGATTATATAAAAAGAATAAAGAAAATTATGTAAAAATATTTGCTTTAATAGTAAAAGTGTCACAAAACTTAAATATTACAGTAAGACACGATATAACAGCACTCATAAATGCAACGGAGTATAATGAGGAAAGCTTGGTTATTAAACTTTTGGAAAAAGGTGCAGATAAAAGTTTAAAAACGATTGAAGGTTATACAGCTTATGATTATGCATTGACGAATAGAAATTATAGACTTATGGAATTATTATAGGGCTTAAAAATAATTTATATATCTTCATCAATAGCTCCAACTAACTTATCATTAATAGCAATAAGAGTTTCCAAAGATTTCATATCATTCTCTAATATATCAGAAGAATGAGCATTGTTATGGAAAATATCATAAAGGGTATTGTTTTGTAAATCTTTATATTGAAGTAAAAGCTTTTCTATATTATTTTTAATTTCATTTGTTTGTAATATAAGATATTTTCGAGTAGATAGAAAGTTTAATAAGAGGTCTCTATCCTCATATTTTATAAAAGGTATTGCTATTTCTGATAATGCAGTTGAGTTTAATATCTTTCTATCGTACGAACTAGAAGAAGGTATATATGACTCTATATATTCTTTAACAAAAGGTAGTTGTAGATAATGAAAAACAAGATGATGAAAAGATGCTTTTAACTGTTCTTGTGAGAATTGTAATCGAAGCATACTATTGTTCCCAACTATAACTTTTTTATAGAATTTTTTTTCATTAACCATTGCAATTTTTCCAGTTTTTCCACGTTGCACCATTAGAATATCTCCATAATTTAATGATTGACCTTTTATTACTCCATTTGAAGCAGGTTCTTGGATTTTAGCTCTACTATTTACATAAATAAATCCATGTTTATCTACATCACTTAAAGAGATTTCATCATAGTCTACAAATTTTCTGTTTTCTTTTTTTCCAACTCTTACATTTGAAACCATTGATATTTTAGATGTGATATAGCCTAATGTAACTATTTCACTTCCTTTGAATCTTTCTGATAATAGCTCTTCTAAGGGATTCATTATTTACTCTCTTTATGTTTTTTGTAAGTGAATTATAGTCTTCTTTACCTTTAATCACTATATATTTATTTATAAATGGTAGTGATAATTATATAGCTATCTAAGCTAGATGCAACTTTTAAGTATAAAAATTATACTATACAACATAAAATTATAAGAGGTTTATTTTGTACAGAGGTTTTACTAAAGAGTTGGCACTTTTAAATAATAATTATAAAAATAATAAATTTAGTTGTGTATTACTATATGGAAGAATAGGTATTGGTAAAACAACTCTTATTAGAGAATATATTAAAAATAAGTATTCTATCTATTTTTTTGTAAAACCTCAAACAATAGATTTTCTTCTCAAAAGCTTTAAAAATATAGTAGCAGACTTCTTTGATGATGAAGTATTGAAACTCTGTAATATAAGAGATTTAACTCATCTCTTTGAGATTATTGCTAAAAAAGAGTTTACTGAAAAATTAGTAATTGTTTTTGATGAATTTCAAACTCTTATTAAATTAGATAGTTCTATTGCAAAGCAATTAAAGTATATTATAGAAGAGATTCTTATATCTAAGAACATAGAGATTATACTTTCTGGTTCTAATCTATCTTTAATAGATAAACAGGTTATCTCTAAAAAATCTTTGTTACATGAGAATATAACACTTAGTTTAAAATTAGAGCAGATGTGTTTTACTGAGGCATCTTTATTTTTAGAGGAAAGCTACTCTTCTAAAAGTGATTATAAAGATGATAATCAGATAAATCAAGATAACATATTTAACTCTAGCCTTATAGAGATATATGCTATTTTAGGTGGAACTCGAAAGTATCTTAATCTGTATAAAGATAGTAATAAAACAATATCTGATTTCATAGAAAATTCTATATTAGATAAGAATAGTTATTTGTATAATGAGATAGAATCAACTCTTCATAATGAAGTAAATGAGTTAGCTATATATAATTCTATATTAGAAGCTATCGCATCTGATATACATAAGATAGGGGATATTGCACTTACTATAGCTCAAAGTGTTCAAAATATTACTGCTCCTATCGCTAAACTTATAAGTTTAGGCATTATCTCTAAATCTCTCCCTGTTACTGAAGAGAATAGAACTAGAAGTAAGATGGGGCTTTATTTTATTAATGACAACTTTTTTAGATTTTGGTTTAGATATGTGTTTCCTTATAAAAATCATTTAGAGTTGGGTAACGTAGAATTTGTTATGGATAAAATTAAAGATGATTGGAATAATTTTATTGCTCCTGTTTATAGATCTATCGCTATTGAATATATGGATAATAGATTTAATACAGGTTTAGAGCTTCAATGGTGGGATAAATCATCAAGAATAGATATAATTACTCTTGATAATGGTTTTATACTTTTTGCAGGAGACAGCTTTTATAGTAATGAAGATGTTTCTATAAATAATTTCAGAGATTTGGAAGAGAAAGTTGAATTTATTAAAAATCATCCTATACACAATGACTTTCAATACTTATTATTCAGTAATCACGGTTTTACAGATGAATTACAAGAGCTTTCTTCTGAAATGGGAAACATCTTTTTAATTTTGCTAGAAAGTTAGGTTTGTTTGAACTAAATAACAGTATATATTATTTCAAATATGGTAGTGATAGAATAGAGAAAACAATTTTAAAATTGTTTTCTTAGTCGGATAAGAACCCCATCTCAAGATGAAGTCCTCTCCTCAGAACTGTACGTGCCACTTTCACGGCATACAGCCCAAACACGACAAATGGTTTAATATAAGCTTAAAATGATGTCTAGGACTCCTTATTTTTGGGCTTTTCTTCAGTTTATTTTTCACAAGCCAATTATAGAGGTTCGTATCAGTAGTATCATATCTGTTGGTAATAAACTTTTGAGTTGAATCATTGGCTATCTAATGTCGATAGTGGTATATTACCAAAAGATGTAGCAAATAATTTAGGTGTATCTCTCGCAACACTGTATAGATGGATTCCTGCACACTAATTTAAAATTAAATTAAGGTTCA
>Ga0256827_10002648_pt1 | contig 11457 bp, 6 predicted proteins | sample CV84metaG_FD_185977 | JGI IMG/M metagenome (GOLD analysis project Ga0256827, IMG submission 185977) | Hydrothermal vent microbial communities from East Pacific Rise, Pacific Ocean - CV84 | ecosystem: Environmental > Aquatic > Marine > Hydrothermal vents | place: Pacific Ocean: East Pacific Rise... | reverse complement strand
GAAATGATTTTTGGCCTGGACCACTTATTAAATCCGGTTCTGAAATTTCTACAGTTAGTGCCGATATTTGTAGGCAATATGATAAACATTTTGTTATTTCTAAAAAAGAAGTAAAAGATTTTAGAACTTGGTACGAAGCAAAAGCAAATGGCGAAGAATACGATCCTAATTATACTATCCCGTTATCTATTCTAGAATGGCCTGCTCATGGGCCTGTTGATGAAGGAGCATACGATTGGAATTTAGCTCCGTTTAGAGATTTAAATGGTAATAATTTGTATGAACCACTATTAGGTGAATACCCTAGATTTGAATTTGATGATGACATACTTCCTTGCGGAACAACAATTGACCAAATGGTACCTAGACTTTATGGTGATCAAACTATTTGGTGGGTATATAATGATAATGGAAATGTGCATACAGAATCTAAAGGAGCAGCAATTGGTATGGAACTTAGAGGTCAAGCATTTGCATTTGCCTCAAACGATGAACTAAATAATGCAACATTCTATCATTTCGAAATTATTAACCGTTCTACATATACACTAAAAAATGCATATTTTGCTGTATTTACTGATGCCGATATTGGAGATGCATACAACGATTTATGTGGTTGTGATGTTGGACGTGGATTAGGTTATATGTATAACGATGGCCCAGATGGTGATGGCTCTTTAAAAACATATGGAGCAAATCCTCCTGCTATTGGAATAGACTTTTTCGAAGGTCCTTTTATGGATCCATCATGGGATAATAAAGATAGACCTTCGGCATATTTGTTTGATGATGAAGGCAATAGAACTGACCAAATAGATATGAGTGCTGGGCCTGATGTTTTGTATAACGGTAGCATTAATGGATTAAACTTTGGTGATGGTATGCCAAATAACGAAAGATGGGGTATGCGCCGTTTCCTATATTTTATAAATGGTGGTGGCCCTATTGTTGGAGATCCCGTTGAAGCTATTGATTTTTATAATCAACTAACAGGTAATTGGAAAGATAATTCAAAAATGACTTATGGTGGCACAGGAGCTCATTCTTCTGAAATACCTGCCGATTTTATGTTTCCCGGAACATCTGATATAACTAACTGGGGGACAAAAGGAGAAATTCCAGACCCAAAGGATTGGAAAGATCCTGACAAAGGAGATAAAAGATTTGTGCACTCTGCAGGTCCATTTACTCTACAACCGGGAGCTATAAATTTTATTACAACAGGTGTAATTTGGGCAAGATCGTATAAAGATGGAAATTTTGAGTCGGTAAAATTAGTGTTATTGGCTGATGATAAAGCACAAAAACTATTTGAAAATTGTTTTAAAACAATTGATGGACCAGATGCTCCTGAATTAGATATACTAGAAGGAGACCAAAGTTTTATTTTTAATCTTTGGAATAAAAAAGGTTCTAATAATTATGAAGAAACTCCAGAAGATTACACACAAAATAGCCCATTTATTGTATGTCCTCCTAGTGTTGGTACAAATTGCAATAAAAAATTCGTATTCGAAGGGTATATCGTTTACCAATTAAAAAACAAAGATGTTTCTGTAGGCGATATTTATGATATTAATTTTGCAAAACCAATATTTCAATGCGATATAAATAATGGAATTGGTAGTATAATAAACTATGAGTGGAATGGCGAATTACAAACAACTGTTCCTAAACTTATGGTAGAAGCTAGTGATGAAGGAATAAAACACTCCTTTGAAATAACAGAAGATATGTTTTCAACAGGAACAAGTTCAAAACTTATTAATCATAAAAAATATTATTACATAGCAGTAGCATATGCTTATAATAATTATAAAACTTATGATCCAACTGACCCTAATTCATTAGATGGACAAAAAGAACCATTCTTAATTGGAAGAAATAATATTAAGAAATACACAGCAATACCTCATTTGATAGACCAAAACGAAGGAGGTACAAGTTTAAATACTTCTTATGGAGAAGAACTTCCAATAACACAATTAGATGGTTATGGTACAGGAGGTAATGTTTTGGAATTAAAACAAGAAAGTATTGATAGGATTATGGCTGGTCCACCATGGAAAATTGACAGCATTAATTACACAAAGAATCATTCTCCTATAAGAGTTAAAATAACTAATCCAATAATTATTCGTCCGGATAATTATATTTTGAAATTTGATTCAATTATTACTGAATATAATTCTAATACAACACATTATGATAGAAGTGGATTTATAGGAGATGCAAATTGGTATTTATTGCCTTTAAGCACTTATGGATCAAAACAAATTGGTTTAGATACTAATGATAACCCAATTTATGCTATGGGTTATGATACTGTATTTTCTTCGCAGTTTATTTCTATAAAGAATGAACAACAAATTGTATATAAGGATAATATGACCGGAATAGCAATTGAAATTGCTCGAACACTTATACCAGGTTTATATGAAACTGAATTTAACGGGTTCTTAGAATCTTCTATAACATATAGTGGTAAACAATGGTTAGATTTTGTTGAAGATGATGATAGAAATTATAATAATCAAATTAATTGGATTAGGAGTGGAACTTATTCTTCTGGTGATAACCCAACACCTTATGATGATCATCAGAATCTTGGCAAATATTTTGATCCAGATCAGTTTTATGAAGGAATATTACAAGGTGCTTGGGCCCCAAATCCGGTAGTTGCAGGAGATTTTGTTCCAACTAAAGATAGCCCTATTGAATATAAAGAAGGAGTAACACCTCAATTTGTATGGAAAGGAGTTGTGTTTGATGAAGGATATTGGAGATATGCATCTGTTGATATTGTTATAACTAAAGATAAATCTAAATGGACAAGATGTCCTGTTGTTGAAACAAGTAATAATAACCTAATAAAAGTATTAGCTAATGATGGTACATTATTCTCAGCATCAGCAAGTCCTGCATCTAATATAGGAAATAAATTTAAATTTAGATTAAGAGCTAGTCCATCTGTAGATAAAAATGGTAATTCTGATGTTACAAATATTGATACAGCAGATGTAAATAATCCTAACTTTATTGGAGAATATGGTATGGGTTGGTTTCCTGGATATGCTATTGATGTTGAAACAGGAGAACGCTTAAATATGATGTTTGGCGAAGATTCTCATAGAGGAGATAATAACGGACAAGATATGTTATGGAATCCAACATCGACGTTTTCTACACCTCTGTTTGAAAGCACAAATGGTAATGATGGAGAATTGATAAAAGGTGGAAAACATTATATCTATATAATGGGAATTAATTCAGTTGAAATGAATTCGTCATTAAATGCATACAGCCCATTAGGATCTTATGATTATGGAAAAACTATTTATAAAGCATTAAGAGAGGTTGATAACATACAAGATGAGTATGCAGCCCGTAAAAAGACCAAAACAATCTATAAAAATATGATTTGGGCTTCTATGCCAATGATGAAAAGTCAATTTGAAATAAAGGATAGTAATGATCCATATAAATTTATACAAGGTGATGTTAAAATAAGAATAAGAATGGCTAATCCATATCGTAAAAGAATTGAGAGTTATAAAATTCATGAAGATGCAGATGCTCCTAATGGAAACTTCCCAATGTATAGATTTTCTACTTATGGTTTAAGTGCTTCAATTAATCAAACCGAAGTTGCAACTGAAGCAATGGCAAAGGTTAATATTGTTCCAAATCCATACTATGCTTATTCAGAATATGAAACCAGTCCTATTGATCATAAAGTTAAATTTACAAATCTACCTAACACATGTACAATTTCAATTTACAATGTTGGAGGTACTTTAGTTAGAAGATTTGAAAAAGATAATAACTTAACATATTTAGATTGGGATTTAAAGAATGGATATGGAATTACAATCTCAGGTGGAGTTTATATAATACATATAAATGCACCAGGAGTGGGTGAAAAAATACTAAAATGGTTTGGTGCATTACGACCAATTGATTTAAATAATTTTTAAATAAAAGAAAATACTTTTAATATGAAAAAAATATATAGTATTACGTTTATTATTAGTATGCTTATAATGTCTGGCAATTTATTTGCCGGAAATGAGCAACGTGCAGGACAAGCTGGTGCTAGCGAGTTATTAATTAATCCGTGGGCTGCAAGTTCAGGTTGGGCAGGAGCCGGTTCTGCTTCAACCAGAGGAATAGAAGCATTATTTCATAATGTTGCAGGAACAGCTTTTACTAAAAAAACTGAGTTGGCTTTTTCTAGAGTTAATTGGTTTCAAGGCACTAAAATTTATATTAATAATTTTGGTTTATCGCAACGATTAGGTGAAAATGGAGGCGTTATCTCCTTAGCATTTACATCTATGGATTTTGGAATAATTGATGTAACAACTGTTGAAAATCCTGACGGAACAGGAGCTACATTTCATCCTACTTATACTACTATAACTGCTGCTTATGCAAAAGATTTTTCAAATAGTATACATGGAGGTATGGCTGTTAAAATTATTAACGAAGGTATCTCAAATCTTAAGTCGAGTGGTGTTGCCTTAGATGCCGGTATTATTTATGTTACCGGAATTGGAAAAAATAAACTTGGCAAAAGAAAGAAAGATAATTTTAAATTTGGAATTTCTTTAAAAAATGTTGGTCCTACTATGAGTTTTAGTGGTGATGGTATTTCTTTTAGAGGGTCAAGCTCAAATGGAGTTGTTATGACAGTGCAGCAACGTTCAGACCAGTTTGAACTTCCATCTTTACTAAAAATTGGACTTTCATATGATATTATGATAGCCCCTAAAGTTGATACTTCTGGTAATAAAATTACTTCCGATCATTTAATTACTTTGGCAACAACTTATACATCAAATAGTTTTACAAAAGATATGATTCTTATGGGTGCAAGATATAGTTTTAAACACTTATTTGTATTAAGAGGTGGATATCAACTAGAAGGTGCAGGAAATGCTGATGATGTAAGAACAATTAATTATACCGGACCAACTGGCGGTGTTTCTGTAAATATACCTATTAGTAAAGACAAAGGTTCTTATATTTCAATTGATTATTCTTATAGAGCAACAGAAATATTTAGCGGGGTTCATACCATTGGGGCTCGTGTAGTATTATAAAAGTAATTTAATATAGAATAGGAAAAGGGTCTCATTTTTGAGATTCTTTTTTTGTTATTCTAAACAACTAATAAACCAAAAAATATGAGCAAGATTTTATATTTAACAGAAGAAGGTTTAAATAAACTGAAAAAAGAATTAGAACATCTTACTTCGATAGAACGACCAAGTATCTCTAAGCAAATAGCTGAAGCAAGAGATAAAGGTGATTTATCTGAGAATGCTGAATATGATGCTGCTAAAGAAGCACAAGGTATGCTTGAAATGAAAATTTCACAATTGCAGAATAATCTAGCTAATGCAAGACTAATTGATGAATCTAAATTAGATACGAGTTCTGTTCAACTGCTTAATATTGTTAAAATTAGAAATATTAAGAATAATGCAGAAATGGAATATACAATTGTTTCCGAAACGGAAGCAGATTTAAAAGTAGGTAAAATAGATATTAATACCCCAATTGCTAAAGGTCTTTTAGGTAAGAAAAAAGGCGATATTGTAGAAATTACAGTACCTAATGGAGTTATGCAATTTGAAATTATTGAAATTTCGTTATAAAAATTATGAGTTCTATTTTTACTAAAATAATAAATGGTGAAATTCCATCGTATAAAATTGCAGAAAATGACAAATTTTATGCATTTCTTGATATAAACCCATTAGCAAAAGGACATACTTTAGTTATTCCAAAACAAGAAATAGATTATATATTTGATATTAATGATGACTTACTATCTGAAATGTTTGTGTTTGCAAAAAAAATAGCAAAGGCAATTGAGAAAAGTATTTCGTGTGAAAGAATAGGTGTAACGGTTATAGGACTAGAAGTTCCGCATGCTCATATTCATCTAATTCCAATAAATAGTATAACAGATATGGATTTTTCTAAAACAAAATTAGATTTATCTACAGAGGAATTTCTTCAGATTAGAGATAGTATTATAAGTAATTTAAAATAAGTTCTAATTAGTGTCTGCTGAAAAGCTCTGAGGCACATCATATTTTCATCTTAAATAATTTGCCAAAAGCAAAGTAAGTGTTTTAACATCAATAGGTTTTGTAATATAATCTACACAGCCTATTTCTAAACTTTTATTTTTTTCATCAGACATTGCAAAAGCTGTTTGTGCTATTATTTTAGCATTGCTATCAATTTTTAAAATCTCTTTAGTGCTTGAATAGCCATCTAATTCAGGCATTTGAATATCCATTAATATTAAATTAATTTTATCTTTATTTTCTTTAAAAAGTTTTATTGCTTCAATTCCGTTTTTAGCGTGTATAATATTTATATTACTTATTTTCAAGTATTCTTCCAACACTATAAAATTAAATTCGTCATCTTCTGCAATAAGTATAGTTTTATTACTCCAATCAAACTGTGATAATTCATAGTCTTCGTTATCATTATTTTGAATTTTTGTTAATTTAGCATCATAAGGGAAAATTATTTTAAATTCTGTACCTTTAAATTTTTCGGAATTAACTGTTATTTCTCCACCAAGTAATTCTGTTAAACTTTTTACAATGGATAAGCCTAAACCTGTTCCACTTTTGTTATTTGTAAGAACCCCTAATTTAAAAAATCTTTCAAAAATTTTTGATAAAAAATCCTTATTTATTCCTTCTCCGGTATCTTTTACAAAAATTATTAATTTATCTTTTTTGGTATAATAGCCAAAACTTATTTCTCCTTTCTCTGTAAATTTAATAGCATTACTTAAAAGGTTAGTAATTATTTGTCTTAGTCTATATTCATCAGAATTTAAAACAACATTTTTATCTTGAATATCTAATTTTAATGTAACATTTGAATTTATTGTATGTTCTTTTAAAAACATTTGATATAGCTCAACAAAAGTTGATTCAATAGCTACAGGTATTTTTGAAATTTTAATTTGATTTGCTTCTATTTTCGAGACATCAACAATATCATTAATTAAATTTAAAAGTAATTTACTGTTATGTTTTATATAATCTGAATATCTTTTTTTATCAATACTATCTATTTTTTGTTTTGATAATAATTCTGTAAATCCTACAATTGCATTTAATGGAGTTCTAATTTCGTGACTCATATTCGACAAGAAGGCAGTTTTAAGATTATCAGATTCTTCGGCTTTTTCTTTTGCTTCTATTAATTGTTTTTCTACTTCTTTTATTTCGGTAATCTCTCTGTTATAAGCAATTGCTCCTACAAAATCATTATTTTTGTTATACATTGCAATAGCTTTTCTCCATACTATTGTTGTAGAGCCATCTCCGTTTTCTTGAACTATTTCAGATTCTATAAATCCTTCTTCTATAAGTTGTTTAAACAAAAGTTTAAATAAAACTTTGTCTTTAATAAAATCTATTGCATCTCGTCCTATTAATTCCGATTTTCTTAGTTTAACAGAATTTGCAAACTCCACATTGCAATTTGTAATTATTCCTTTTGCGTTAATTTCAAAAATACCGTCGGGAGCTGTATCATATAAAGTTTTAAAATATTTTTCGTTTGTTATTAATTTTTGTTCTATGTCTTTTCTTTTTGTAATATCTTCTTTTATTGCTATATAATTTGTTATTTTACCATTATCGTCTTTTATTGCCGAAATAATTCCATACTCCCAAAAAACATCTCCATTTTTTTTAATATTACACAATTCTCCTCTCCAATTTTCTCCATTACTTAAGGTTTTCCACATTTTTTTATAAAAATCTTTTGTGTGTTTTCCAGATTTTAAAATACGAGGATTTATTCCTATTGCTTCTTTTTCGGTGTAACCTGTAATTTCAGAAAATTTAGGATTTATATATTGTATTGTTCCTTTTTGATCGGTAATAACAACACTGGCAGGTGAGGTTTCTATTCCTTTAGAAATGATTTTTAATTTCTCTTCCGATTTTTTTATATCAGTTATATCTATAAAAGCGGCAACAATAGCTATTTTATTTTCATAAATAAATTGCCCTGTATTCAATAACACATTTCTTGTTTCGCCGGTAATTGTTATAAATTTTTCTTCTACTAATTCAGCTTTTTCGCCTGCTAAAACACGTTTAATATTATTTTTTGCAAATTCTTGCGAATCTGGGTGAATATATTGTAAAATAGATTTTCCTAAAACTTGTTCTTTATTTTTTAATTTAATAAACTTTACTGCTTCGTCGTTTACATAAACAAATTTTCCATCTAAATGAACTATAATCGGAATAGGCGAGTTGTTAAAAATAGTTCGGTAATTGCGTTCGGTATTTGCAAGTTGTATTAATATTTCTTTGTTTTTTTGTGTTTCTTCTTTAAGCTTTTTATTTTGGGTACTAAGTTCTTTGTTTAATTCTTGTAATTTAATTTTTGATATTTTCAATTCAGATATATCGGCAAATGCAGTTAATATAGACATTTGATTATTATAGCTAAACTGTTCTGAATTAACTAAAACATCAATTAATTTACCTGTATATGTTACAAATTTTTCTTCGGTTAAATCGGTTTTAATACCTTTTAATATTTTATCAATATTTTCTTTTGCATCTTTTTTAGAACTATCGTGAATAAAATTAAAAATAGATTGATTATTAAAACTTTCTTCCTCAGGCACTTCTAACAGATTTTGTGCAGCTGTGTTATACATTAAAATATTTCCATTATGGCTAACTGCCATAGGTATTGGCGAAGAATTAAAAATTGTTCTATAGTTTTTTTCAGCTACTTCAACTTTTGCTAAAATTTCTTCGTTTTTTGCTGTTTCTTCTTCTAATTCTGCATTTTTATTGTTAAGGTGTTCGTTTAAGTTCTCTAATTTAGTTTTTGCTTCTTTAAGTTCTGATACATCGGTAACTGCTGTTAATACAGATATTTGATTATTGTAATTAAATTGAACAGAATTAACTAATACATCAACAATTTCGCCATTATATTTTACAAATTTTTCTTCTATTAAATCTGTTTTAATGCCTTTGGCAATTTTGGTCATATTATCTAGAGCTATTTCTCTAGAACTTTCGTGAATAAAATCAAAGACCATTTCACCATTAAAATCAACATCATCTGGGATTTTTAATAACGAAGCTAATGCTGTATTATATAAAACAATTTTTCCTTTATGATGAACTGCCATAGGTAGTGGCGAATTGTTAAACATTACTCTGTAATTCCTTTCGGCTATTTCAACTTTTGCTAAAATTTCTTCGTTTTTTGCTGTTTCTTCTTCTAATTCTGTGTTTTTATCATTAAGATATAGATTTAATTTTTCTAATTTAGCTTCGGCTTGTTTTAATTCTGTTATATCTGCAATTGCAACTAATAAAGCTTTTTCTCCATTGTATATAAACTGTCCAGAATTTACTAAAACATTTTTAATTTGTCCATCATAAGTAACAAATCTTTCTTCTTTCATTTCGGTACTTTCGCCATTTATAACTTTATCAATATTCTTTTTTGCCGTTTCAATAGACTGTTTATATACAAATCGCAATACAGGTAAACCTATAATTATTTTTTCCTCTTTAATATTCAAAAACTGAAGTGCCGCATCATTGGCTAATACAATTCTTCCTTTTAAATGCACAACCATTGGTGCAGGCGAGTTATAAAAAATTGTACGATAATTTTGTTCTGCAACAGAAATACTATTTATTAATTCTAGATTCTTTCTTTTTTCTTTTTTTAAGGATTTATTATTGTCTGTAAGTTCAATATTTATTTGTTGTAATTCTTCGTTTTGTTCTAAAAAGGCTTCGTTTAAAGTAGCATATTCATTATTAAGATCAATTAAATTTTGTTTCTGTTCGTGTTGTTCAGTAGTATCTTCAAGCGTACATATCCCAAATTTAAAATCTCCTTTATCGTTATAAACAGCCTTGAAAATCCCTTTTGAAATAATCTGTTTTTTGCCGGTAACCGAAATATAAGGACCTTCGTAATAAGCATTTCCTGTTTTTATACATTTTTTTATTTCTTGTATAACTTCTTTATTTTGTAGTTTGTTAATTGTGTCAAACCCAATCATTAACTCTTTTGTAGAATTTATTGATTTTAAGAAAGTTTTATTACAATCTAATACAATTCCATTTTTATCGAAATAAAAAATACCATAAGGTAAGCTGTCAAAAATAATCTTATACGCTTCATTATTGTTCATAACAAAAATCTTTGCGTGTAAGTTAACAAAAAAATAATTAATAGAAGTCTCCTAAAGAGAAAAAAAAAATTATTATGTTTGCAATTATGACAGACCAAGAAGCATTATTATTAACATTTTTACCTAAAAATTCTATCGATTTTGCAATTTCTTTAATTACTAAAAATAATGTTTTTTTTAAAATAACACCCGAACGATTTAGTAAAAAAGGAGATTATTCTCCTCCACAAAGAGGAAAAGGTCATATTATTACAGTAAATGGAAATTTATCGGAATATGATTTTTTATTAACTTTTTTACACGAATTTGCTCATCTGTTTGTTTGGGAAAAATACAAAAATACAGTTGCTGCTCACGGAAAAGAATGGAAAAGCGAATTTCAAAGCATCTTGTTAGATGCTATAAGTTTAAAGCTTTTTCCCGAAAAATTAGAACGAGAGATTTTTTATCAATATCTACGTAAAGAAGGTTTTTCTGCACAACCAAACACTGCATTATTAACTGTTTTGCGAGAACTAAATACAAACGACAAAACAATATTGGTAGACGATTTACCTTTAAATACAAAATTTTGGATAAAAAATGGTATGTGTTTCATCAAAGGTGAAAAACTACGAAAACGATATAAATGCAAAGAATGTGCAAGTGGCAAGAGCTATACTGTACATGGTTTTGCCGAAATTTTAAAATATGAACTGTAAAGGTAAATCTGCTGAAAGATACTAAACAATCGTGTGTATAAACAAAATGTGAAATACCCTCTAACACCTTAAAAATAAATCATTTGTGAGTACTTGCAAATGTGTATGGCTGTTGAGTAGGCACTATAAATATTTCTTTAAAATTTCCTCCTTCTTTTTTGGTGTTTCGTTTATTAATTCTTTCAATTTATTAATCTTCGTTTCAATTTTTTCTATTTCTGAAACTATCTTTTTTTGTTCTTTTATGGTGGGTAGTGGGATTTTAAACAACAACTGTATCTATGTAAAAGTCTGTTCTTTTATCAAAAATTTCTATTTGATAACCATCAAAAAGATTTCTACTCCAATATAATTTAGTTATTCTTAATTTATATTTAAACCAATTTTTTTCGCCTTCATTTTTAAGCGATAATCTTCTATTATCAATAGCTTTTATTATTTTTTTACGCTGATACATCTCAAATATTTTTTATTATTATTTAGTGTCTGTCTATAAAGTCAAGAGATTGAACTATAAAGTTT
>Ga0256827_10002647_pt1 | contig 11461 bp, 8 predicted proteins | sample CV84metaG_FD_185977 | JGI IMG/M metagenome (GOLD analysis project Ga0256827, IMG submission 185977) | Hydrothermal vent microbial communities from East Pacific Rise, Pacific Ocean - CV84 | ecosystem: Environmental > Aquatic > Marine > Hydrothermal vents | place: Pacific Ocean: East Pacific Rise... | reverse complement strand
GCAGGATATAATGTAAACCAAAGTATTATAGCGATAGGTTCTGGAGGAGTTACTGGAAAAGGATATTTACAAGGGACACAAACTAAATTTAAATTTGTACCGGAACAAAGTACAGATTTTATTTTCTGTACAGTAGGAGAAGAATGGGGTTTTGCCGGAACATTACTAGTGTTAGGTCTGTTTTTAACTTTAATACTTAGATTAATATTTTTAGCAGAAAGGCAGAAATCTAAATTTTCAAGAATTTATGGCTATAGTGTAGCTAGTATAATATTTTTTCATGTAGTAATAAATGTTGGAATGACAATAGGGTTAGCCCCTGTAATAGGTATTCCATTACCATTTTTTAGTTATGGAGGTTCTTCGTTATGGGGATTTACATTCTTGCTTTTTATTTTTTTAAAATTAGATGTTAATCGTACACAACTCATACAATAGTATAAATTGCAGTGTTAGTTAATATTTATAATATCTCCATTGAAAATAAGAATATCTAGTCCCATATTTTTAGCACTTTTTATAGCATCGTCTTTAGAGTGAACAATAGGTTCTCCTTTAGTATTAAAAGAGGTGTTAATTAGTGCTTTAATATTAAATCTTTCATCTAAATAATTTAATAAATCATAAATAAAAGGATTTTGCTCTTTGTCGAAAATAGTTTGTATTCTAGCATTACCATTAATGTGGATAGCCCCTTCAATCTCTTTTCTTTTTTCTTGTTTTATTTTAAAATCCAGTAGCATAAATTTTGAAAGATGATTTATTTTATTTAGCCCTGTAAAATATTTAGTATTTCTTTCTAACATAATAGGAGCAACAGGTCTATACCATTCTCTTTTTTTAAATTTTATGCTTATAGTATCTCTTAGCTTTGAGGAAGATGCTAAACATATAAGACTTCTATTTCCAAGAGCCCTAGGTCCGGTCTCACCAAATCCATTACTAATACCAATTATTTTTTCAGCAATAATAAATTCAGAAACTTTTTTAATAGTATCAATATCGTAATTTAATTTGTAGTCTTCAATGTTCCAGTTATTTAAAAATGGTGAGTGTATATTTATATTTCTTTTAATAGACCATTCAAAAAAAGATGCAGCTCCAATTGATAGTCCCGAATCATTACAACAGGGAGGTATAAATACCTGTTTGAAAATATTTGCTTCAATAATTTTTGTGTTTAAAACAATATTTAAGGCAGAGCCACCACTATAGTATAAATAATCGGTTTTTGTTTCTTTTTGTAATTTAATAAAATTTTTAAAAGACTCTCTAACAAAGATATGATGAATAGTACTAGCAATGTCTTGAATAAAATTATTTTTCTGATCAAAAAAAGTTAGATTAATATTGAAGGTATCTTTTAAAGAGGTGAAAAATATATTTTTATTACTCCATATATTCTCAAAGAAATTATTTTTTATTAACCACTGTTCGATGTTTGAGTTGTATTTTCCGTAAGATGCAAATCCCATAAACTTACCTGGTACGCTGTTTTGTTCGGAAGGTTTTGCATTAACAAGAGCAAATGTTAAAGCATTTGCATTGAATAAAGAAGATAACCATTTTAATTTCCAATGATATTCAATATTTTGCAATTTATTATCAGAATAGATCCAAGCTGAAAAATTGCTTTTACTTGCACCTCCATCAAAATGTATTAGTAAACTATTATTCTTAAAATCACCAAAGAATGGTAAGCAACTTCCAATATGAGCTAACTCATGATTTAACACAAAAGCTTCTTTTTCTGTATTTAACCACCACAATCTACCGGTTTCAATGTTTGATTGTAATGTTTTTATTAATGGAGCTTCAAAGCGTATATTACCTAAGTTATTAATAAAAGAACGACCAAGAATATTATCAACAAATATAATATTAATATTTTCATTAAGAAGTTTCTTCTCTTTCAATAGAGAGTAAAGCCATATCTCCATACTATTGCTATGTTTATTCCTGTCTAACCTTTCTAGTTCTAAATTATAAATTACATTGCCATTTTTAATAATAGAAATAGAATGATCATGAGAAATAGTTGCAATATTTGTATTGTTTATATCTTTTATGCCGTAAATTCCTACTGTTATATCATTACATTCAGACATTTTATTAAATTAAGTTTAAATTATTGCAAATATAATCCTTCATAGAATATTTAATTAAATAAAAATTATTATTTTTACGCTTGTACAGTTTGTGCTGTATTAATTAAATAATAAGAATAAACATTATATATGTTAACAACTGAAGATATTCAGAGATTTATTAAAGCAATTAAATTGTCGTCTAAATACGACTTTAGTGATTATTCAGAGAGATCATTTAAGCGTAGGGTAGATAAGCTTTTAGTTGATAATAATATGGATATAGGACAATTAACATTAAAAGTATCAAAAGACAAAGATTTTTTAGAAAAGATAGTAAAGGATATAACAGTTAACACAACAGAGCTTTTTAGAGACCCTGATATGTGGGTAACATTAAGACATCAAATACTACCTAAATTAAAAAAGAATAAATCTATATTTATATGGCATGCAGGTTGTAGTAGCGGACAAGAGGTTTATTCAATGTTAATGTTGTTAAAAGAGTTGGATATGTTTGATCAAGCAAAAGTATTTGCAACAGACATTAATACAGATATATTAGAACAAGCTAAAAAAGGAGAATATAAATATAGATTTAATTTAGGATATTTAGATAACTTTGACAAAGTTATAAAGGAGAATCCGTATAATTTTGAAGAGAAAATAGATGTACCTTATGATAAATATTTTGATATAGATAAATCAAAAGATACAATACAAATGAAACAATTTTTACGAGAAAAGATTGTTTTTAGAAAGCATGACTTAGTTAATGATGGGAATATTTTTTATTCAAAATTTGATATTATTTTTTGTAGGAATGTAATTATTTATTTTAATAACGAATTGCAAAATAGAGCTATAGATTTATATAGTAACAGTTTGTATAGAGATGGTTATTTGATACTTGGAGCTCATGAAAGTATTTTAGGCCCAGTTGCAAATAATTTCGAAAAGACAAAAGGGTTTTACAAAAAGAAACAATTTTAATATATAAAAAATAAAATGATAAATAATCTAGGTATAGTCGATACAAAAAAAATTATTTTAGCCATAAAAGAGAATTATGGAGTAGATTTTATTGACTATACATTAACAACACTAAAAAATAGATTTAATAAAGTGTTATCATTTTATAATATTAATACTGTAGAAGAATTTATAGAACAAATAAATTTAAATAATATTAATATTGATGAACTTTATGACCAGATGATGATAGATACAACAGAGATGTTTAGAGACCCATCATTATGGAGAGAATTGAGGGAAAAGTATTTGCCTGAAATGAGCAAGTTCGTTGGTTCAAAAATATGGATGGCTGGAGTATCATCAGGAGAAGAGCTATATTCATTAATGATAATGTTAAGAGAATTGGAATTAGAAAATCCAATTAAAGCAGTTGCATCATGTCCATCAGTAAAAAGAATAGAAAGAATAAAAAAAGGTAATATTTGTGATGTTAAAAAGATGGAAATAGGAGAAGCTAATTACACCCGTTTATCAGGTAAATATAGCCTATCAAGATACTATAAGGTTAATGTTAACAAAGTTGAGATGGATACAACATTAATTGATGGAGTAGAAATTAATAATATTAATATTTCACAAGAAACACCTAACAAACTTTATAGATTAATAATATTTAGAAATGTATTAATTCGTTATAATCTTCCATTATATGAAAAAACTATTCGTAAATTAGTTGATAGTTTAGTCGTAGGAGGGTATTTAATAATAGGAAATAAAGAAACATTGGAGTATTCTGAGACAGGAAAAAAGATGCAATTAGTTAATAAAGCAGAAAAAATTTATAGAAAAAGAGTCGATTAGTATAATAAAAACAATATTCTTATTAACTTGTATTGCTAAAAAAGAATAATATAATATATAAATGGATTATAGAGCAGTTATAATAGGAGGGTCAGCAGGCAGTTTTCAGATAGTTTCAAAAATTATCTCATCTTTACCTGCCAATTATCCTCTGCCTGTTATTTTATGTTTACATAGGTTAAAACATGTTAGGTCTGGTTTTGTAGAAGCATTATCTATAAAATCTAATATGCCAATAGTAGAGCCTAAAGATAAGGATACAATAAAAACAGGTAAGATTTATCTTGCTCCAGCAAATTATCATTTGTATATAGAATTAGGTAATAAATTTGCACTATCAACAGAAGAAGCTGTTAACCATAGTAGGCCATCTATAGATTTGTCATTTTTCTCAGCAGCATATAATTACAAACAGAAATTAATAGGTATTATATTAAGTGGAGCAAACAAAGACGGAGCAATGGGATTAAAGAGTGTTAAAGATAATGGTGGATTAACAATAGTGCAAGACCCTAAAGAATGCCAAGTGCCAACAATGACATTAGCATCTATGAATGCAACAAATGTTGACCATGTTTTTAGTACAGATAGAATAATTGATTTTTTATTAAAACAAAAATAAATTTATGAGCGAATTAATAAAAAATAAAAGAAAAATACAGTATAATCTTATTATATTACTAATATTAATAGTAGTTCTAATAGGTCTTGTGATAGGTGCAACACCTACATTTAAAAATAACACCTACGGAATAGTATTACTTTTATTATTTATTATAGAGATACCAATAATACTAAACATTTCTATTTCAGGAATTAATAGTATTGACGAAGCAATAGATAATGAAGATCATAATCAAACATTATCATCAGATGAGATGGAGAAGATGGAAGGAGAGATAGACGAAAAAGTACAAGAAGCCGAAGATTTAACAATTAACTTTAATAAATTAAGTGATGATATTGGTAAATATACTAATTGGAAAGAATTTGGAACATCATTACTTATTGCAATAAGTAAACAATTGGAAATAGTTACAGGATTGGTATATAGTTTAGATTTAGATAGCATGAAATATAAATCAGTAGCCAGTTATGCTTACTACTCAGAAAACCCTATACCAGAATTTATGGAAGGAGAAGGTTTAATAGGACAAGTAGTAAAAGATAAAAAAGCTCTTTTTATAGAAGAAATACCTGAAGGATATGTTAATGTAATTTCAGGATTAGGAAATCATAATCCTAAATATTTAGCCATTATACCAATAATTGAAAATGAAAATGTAGTTGGTGTAGTTGAAATAGCAACATTTAAATCAATAGAACAAGGTTTATCTCGAAGGATTTTTGAATTCTCAGAATTCTTAGGTAAAAAAGCTAATACTATAGATGATAATAATAAAATATAAAACATGACCAATTTATTAAAAAGAATAGCACGAATACTTGTTTTTAAATCAAGTAGTACCGGAGACTTAGCTTTAGGTATTATTGTGTTGGGATTTATATTCCCCGTGTTATCATGGATAATCGGTTTTATAGGAACAGATATCGAAATGTCATTTCAAGGATTATTACAATTACACAAAAATGCTCCGGCTTATTATGTAATAGATATAGCTCCATTTATATTAGGATTTGTTGGATATATATTAGCACAACATTATAAAGATGTTACAGAAGATTTAACATCAACAATAAGAGAAAAAGAAAATATAATTAATGCAAATGCAGTATTTGCTAAAAAAATCGGGCAAGGTGATTTATCAATAGAAGCAGAAGAGATAGAAGAAAATGATATATTAGGGCAGTCATTACTTAAAATGCGTGAAAATTTAGCACGCACAAATGAAAACGAACGTCAACAAAATTGGATTGCAAAAGGTAAAGATATAATATCAGATGTATTAAGACTACATAATGATTTAGAAAACTTATCATATAAAACATTAGTAGAACTAATAAAATATATTAATGTCCTTCAAGGAGCATTTTATTTATATGTTGAGGAAGATGAAAAATTAGTCAATATTGCAACATTTGCGTACAGTAGAAGAAAATATCAAAACAAAGAATTTAGCATAGGAGAAGGATTAGTAGGGCAATGTGCTTTTGAAATGGATACAATATTAAGACGTGAAATACCAGAAGAGTATGTAACAATATCATCGGGTATTTTAGGAGATCAAAAACCAACATCGTTACTTTTAGTTCCATTAATTACAGATGAAAAATTACAAGGAGTAATAGAATTTGCATCATTAGATAAAGATATAAATGAATTATCAATTAGGTTTTTAGAGGAATTGAGTGATATTATCGCACGTACAATATTTAACCTAAAAGTAAATACTCGAACAGAAAAGTTGCTTAAAGATGCTCAGGAGATGACAAATGAGCTTCAAGAAAATGAAGAAGAATTAAGGCAAAATGCCGAAGAGATGAGAGCAACTCAAGAGGAACTTAAAAAAACAAACAACACATTAGAGATAAAAATTCAGGAGGTAGGAAATGCACAGAAGCGTCTTCATTCATTATTAGAAAATGCATCAGAAATTATTTCAATATATGATGAGGATATGAAATTAAAATACATAAGCCCATCAGTATTAAGTATATATGGATATACCACAGAGGAGATGATAGAAGGGAAAGATATGGATAGATTGACAGCTAAGGGTGTGAAAGAATTTGCAGAGACATTTGCAAAATTAATAGAAAATCCAGAAGAGGCTCAAACTATTCAATACACATATATGCGTAAAGATGGTAAAAAAATATTTATAGAATCAAAAGGTAGAAATCTATTAAAAGATAAAGCAATAGGAGGTATAATTATAAACTCTCAAGATATTACAGAGAGAAAAAGAGCAGAGAAAGAAGAGAGAATGAAAAGTAAAATGCAATCACTTTCCGAAAACTCTCCAGATATAATATTACGATTAAGTCCTACAGGATTAGTTTTTTATGCAAACCCAGTAGTTAAAACTTTTACAGGAATAGACAATAAAGATGTAATTAAGAAAAACATAAAAGATGTTGAATTTCATACAGATATAAAAGATTTCTTTTTTAATCTAATAGATGAAGTAAAAAACACAAAGGAAAAAGGTAGCGTAGAAACAACATTCCCCACAGAATTTGGAGATAGAATAATGCAAGTAAATTACATCCCTGAATTTAATGAGGAAAAAGATTTAGAAACAATATTATTTGTAGCACATGATATTACAGAACAGAAAAAGATAGAACAAGAAGTAAAAGATAAAAACTATGCTGTTCAAGAGAGTATTAATTATGCTCAACGTATTCAAACATCAATATTACCTGACACAAAATTTGTTCAAGAGCATCTTAAAAAATCATTTATATTTTATAAACCAAGAGACGTAGTTAGTGGTGATTTTCCTTGGTTTATGAAAAAAGGAGATGATTTATTTATTGCAGCCGTAGACTGTACAGGGCATGGTGTACCGGGAGCCTTACTCTCATTTATAGGTTATTTTATTTTGAATAATGTAATAGACCATTACGACGATATAACAGCAGGTAAGGCCTTAGATAAATTGCACGAGGGAGTAAGAGTAACATTAAAACAAGATAGAGTTGGTGCTGACGCAAGAGATGGTATGGATATTGCATTATGTAAAATAGACTTAAATAATAATAAACTAGAATATTCAGGAGCACATAGACCATTATATCTTTTAAGAAATAAGAAATTAGAACAATATAAGGGTAATAGAAAAGCGATAGGAGGAATACCCTTAGGTAAAAAACCGGAAAAAGATTTTGTAACATATGAAATTGATTTACAAAAAGGAGATAAGGTATTTTTCTTTTCTGATGGATTACCAGATCAAATAGGAGGAGAAAAAGGACGAAAATATCAAGCAGCAAGAATTAGAGAGAAAATATTAGAAAATACAGAATTAGAAATGAGTCAGTATGAAACCCTTTTTAGTGAAGATTTTGAACAATATAAAGGTGATTACAAACAAATTGATGATGTATTATTAATAGGAATAGAATTTTAAAATATATAATTATAATCGGGTATGAATGGGCAGGATACAGATATGAAAGGTTTTTTGGAATTTGTATATAGCTTTTATAAATCATTAGGCAACTACAAGGTGCAATTGGTTTATGAGGGAGAAATAACACACCAAATAACAAAAGCTTTTACATCACTTACGGAAACAAATATGCAGATAGAAGCAGAAGCTAATTCTACACAGAAAAAAGTATTCCATGTAATGGTTGAAAGTTTACAAAACATTGGCAAACACGCCGATTCATTAGATGGAAAAGAGAGTGCAAAAGATGGAAGAGGTGTTTTTGTATTGTGTAAAAATGACAATGAATTTACCATAACAACAGGTAATATTGTTAAAAGCGATAATGTTAAATCTATGACAGATGCAATTGAAAAAGTTAATAGTTTAGATAAAGACGGACTGAAGCAATTGTATAAACATCAAATAAAAGAAGGACGACTCTCAAATAAAGGAGGTGCAGGATTAGGATTTATTGATATAGCAAAAAAAACAGGAAATAAATTATATTATAAATTTACAACAATAAATGATAATTATTCATTCTTTGTATTAACAAGTAAAATAACAAGAAACAATATTTAATAAAAGTTAAAATTATGGAAGTAGTAAAAATAGTTGGAACAGATGATACGCCTAATGTAATATTAGATGTGGAAAATGGAATATTTGAAGTTTCGGGACGTTCATTACCGGAAGATGTCGCATCATTTTATGAACCAATATTAGATTGGCTTGATAAATATTCAGAAGAAGCAACAGAAAAGACAGTTTTTGATTTTAAACTTGTTTATTTCAATACTGCATCTTCAAAAATGTTGTTAGATATTTTATTGAAACTTGAAGAAATGCACGAGGCAGGAAAAGAAGTATTGATAAAATGGCATTATCCGGAAGATGACGAAGATATGGAAGAAGCAGGAGAAGAGTATGCAGATATCGTTGATGTCCCTTTTGAACAAATAAGTTATTCTGTAGATTAACAATAATAAAAGTTAATGAATAAGTAGTATTTACAAATATCATTAAAGAATGAGTGAAGAAATATTAAAAGCCTTAATGAAACTCTTTGCCATTATTGCAAAGCAAGATGGTGGAGTTGAAGATAGTGAGATAGATTTTGTAGAAAGTTTCCTTACTACTCAATTAAGTGCTGATTTTGTAGAAGAGTATTTAGCTTTATTTTTTAAGGATGCAGGAATAAAAAGCAGAGAAGATAATAAAACTCAGAAAGAAGGAAATGAGAAGATAAAATTAACTTCTGTAAAAGATTCTGTTAGAATTCTTGGTATTTGTAAAAAAATTAATAGAACATTAACACAAGAACAAAAAGTAGTTGTATTAGTTCGATTATTTGAATTAATAGCATCAGACAAAAAATTCTCAGAGCAACGAATGGCAATATTAAATACCGTAGCTGAAGTATTTAATATATCTGCTGAAGAATTTAAAGATACAGAAACATTTGTAATAAATGACTCTATTGACGATTTAGACATTTCAAGTGTAATGATTATCGATGACAATGATCAAAACTTTAAAAATGCTAAACATATAAGAAGTATAGAATTAGATAAAGAATTATTTATACTTCAGATAAAAAGTGTAGAATTATACTTTTTAAGATATACAGGGAGTCAAGAAGTATTACTTAATGGGTTGCCGGTAAGGTCTAACCGTATATATTTGTTTGCAAATGGAAGCTCTGTAAGATTTACTAAAGGTAAACCTGTTTATTATAGCGATGTCGTATCAAAATATATGGCAGATGTTACATCTGCTAAAATTACATATAATGTAAGCAACGTTGAGTTTAAATTTAAGAATGGAGGCATTGGATTACAAAATATCAACTTAAGCGAAGAACAAGGACGCTTAATGGGTATTATGGGAGCAAGTGGTGCCGGAAAAACAACATTATTAAATGTATTAACAGGTATAGAAGCTCCATCAAAAGGAGAAGTGTTAGTAAATGGGATAAATTTACATACAGAAAAAGAAAAAATGGAGGGAGTTATAGGTTATATACCACAAGACGACCTTCTTATAGAGGAACTTACTGTATATGAAAATTTATATTTTAATGCAAAACTTTGCTTCAAAGATTTAAAAGAAGAAGAATTACATAAAAAGGTAGAGATAACATTATCCAATCTCGGATTATTAGATAGAAAAGACTTAAAAGTAGGGTCTCCTCTAAATAAAACTATTAGTGGTGGTCAACGAAAAAGATTAAATATTGCATTAGAACTAATAAGAGAACCCCCTATATTATTTGTTGATGAACCAACATCAGGATTATCTTCTAGAGACTCTGAAAATGTAATGGATTTATTACGAGAACTTTCTATGAAAGGAAAGTTAATATTTGTAGTAATTCATCAACCATCTTCAGAGATATATAAGATGTTTGATAAAATGATAATACTTGATACCGGAGGTTATGAAATATATTATGGCAATCCGGTAGAGGCGGTTACTTATTTTAAGAAATTAGATGCTCAAATAAATAGTGATGTAGGAGAATGTCCTACCTGTGGAAATGTTAATCCGGAATCAATATTTAATATTATTGATGCCCAAGTAGTAGATGAATTTGGTCGATATACAAATAAAAGAAAAGTATCACCAGAAGAGTGGGAATCTAAGTATAAAGAAAAAAAATCATTCGAAAGACACCCCGATTTAAGCGAAGAACCTCCTAAATCATTGAATATACCAAGCTGGATTAAACAGACAATGATATATTTTAGAAGAGATTCTCTTGCAAAAGTAAGCAATAAACAATACATAATATTAAATATATTAGAAGCCCCATTATTGGGTTTTATTTTATCTTTTTTAATTAGATATATAGCAGACCCAAATTCAAATATCTATATATTTAGAGAAAATGAAAATATACCCATATACATATTTATGAGTATAATAGTAGCAATGTTCTTAGGATTAATGGTTAGTGGAGAAGAAATATTTAAAGATAGAAAAATATTAAAAAGAGAATCATTCTTAAACTTAAGTCGTTCAAGTTATTTAATATCTAAAATAACAATACTATTAATTATATCAGCAATACAGTCATTTCTATTTGTATTAGTCGGAAATTTCATATTAGGCATAGGTAGTTTATGGTTTGAATATTGGTGGGCATTATTTACAATTGCAACATTTTCAAACTTATTAGGATTAAACTTATCATCAGCATTTAATTCTGCCGTAACTATTTATATAATGATACCATTAGTAATGATACCTCAAATGGCACTCGGTGGAGCAATGTTTAGTTTTGATAAATTAAACAGAGCTGTTGGTAGTGTAGAAGGAGTGCCTCCTGTATGTGAATTTATGGCAACGAGATGGGTTTATGAAGGACTAATGGTACATCAATATAAAGACAATAAATTTGAAAAACATTTTTATGATTTAGAACGAAAAATGTATAATGCAGATTTTAAAACAGTATATTATTTGCCAGAATTA
>Ga0256827_10002646_pt1 | contig 11464 bp, 11 predicted proteins | sample CV84metaG_FD_185977 | JGI IMG/M metagenome (GOLD analysis project Ga0256827, IMG submission 185977) | Hydrothermal vent microbial communities from East Pacific Rise, Pacific Ocean - CV84 | ecosystem: Environmental > Aquatic > Marine > Hydrothermal vents | place: Pacific Ocean: East Pacific Rise... | reverse complement strand
ATGATTATTTTATGGACAATCTTTTTGCACTTTCAAAATTTAAAGATGGTGATCTATCGTTTTCATTACACGGAACTACAAAGGAGTATGACGGAGTATTTTATATCAACCATACCACAATTATGGATTATAAGATACTAAATAACATACTTGCATTTATAAATACAGTACCATCATTGATAACCTTTTCGTTACCAGGGTACAACAAAAACGGCTTGGCAGTTAAAAAAGCGTATGCCAACTTTCATCTTAAAAATGATGTTTTTAATTTTAAAAATATCTATCTTGATTCAAAAGAGATAGACATAGTTGGTAGAGGTAATTCAAGCATAAAAAACAATACAATAGACCTTGAACTAAACTTAAAAAGTGATCTTGGAAGTAGTATGAAAAATATACCTATAGTGGGATATATTTTACTAGGGGATGATACCATCTCTACATCACTAAAAATCAGTGGCTCCTTACACGATCCAAAAGTAAGATCCATGATAGCAAAAGATATCATCGTAGCACCTGTAAATATAATAAAAAGAACTCTTTTACTTCCGTTTAGTTTTTCAAAAGAGAAGAAAAAATAACTTTTTATATCTTTGATTTAAACACTTTAGAGTTTTCCTCTAAATGCTTGGTCTAAAATGGAAGCTTTTAGTGCTACTAAACTCTCCATCTTTTCTTTTTGAACTGATTTTATTTTTTCTATTTTTTGTGAGATTTTATCTAGGTAGATTACTGTTTTTTGTTGTTGAGAAAGAGGTACTACTGGAACTTGAAACTCTTCTAACATAGTTTTTGTTATAGCTTCTCTTGTTGCACCACCTGATGAACTTTTTAATAACTCTGTTTTAATAGTTGGGCTTATCAAGTAGTAATGTAAAAATTTTGGAAGTATTTCATCTTTCACAAATTGCATATTTGTTTATAGGGTATTTTATGCTTTTGGATATAGGTATTAAATAAACTTGGTGTAATATTTAGAATTATAGCAAGTTCTCTATTCGTGATTTTATATCCATATCGCTTGATGAAAATTGCTTTCACTTTGATAATAATTGTATTAATTGAATTCATACCAAGAATATAGCAGAGATATTTCAATGGGAATCATTTTATTGCAAACTGTAATGAAATTAAAGTAATAAGTAAACTTACAACTCCCCACTCATAGAAAATCCACTTGTTGCCCACTCATATATTTTGACAATTTCAGGGTAGTCAAACATATCTTCAAGAGTCTCTATCTCGGATATTGCTTCTTGATACCTTGGGTAAATCCAAAAATCTTCAATTAGATTTTCTAATATTACTTGGCTATCTGAATAATGTTTTTCAAGTATTCGGACTACTTTATGATAATTTTCATCTATTAAAAAGTGAATTACCGCTCGTTTGCTATACTCAAAGTCATCAGTATAAAAATCAGAAGCAAAATAATCTTCCCCTGCGATAAGTACAAAGAGGTTAAAGTCAATTTCTAGTTCATCGATAATAGTTTCATAATCACAAAGTTTATCTTCTATGTAAACTTCTGATTCTTCAGAGAGAGCATAAGCAACTTCTCTTATTTGTTGCATACAAAACATATCAATTATAATATTGCACTCTTTATACGTATCATCTTTGTATTGTTTATTAAGCATAAGAATATTTTGATGATTGGTAAGCCAAGGTATATTTATTTGTAAATCAGTTTGTTTAAAAATACCTTCCATTTCACTAATTGTTTTCATACTTTACTATCTCCTCTTTTAACTTATCATATTTTACATGAGTTGGTTTTAATGATAATAAACTCGATAGAGAAATTGTTTTTTGTGTTGGTACTTTCGTATTTAAAATATTGGTATCTAAAAGATAAAAATCCCATTGTGATAAGTCAAGTGGATTAACACTCTCTTTATCAGTATGAGCCAACACACAAAATATATAAATATCTGACTTTCTTGTTCTTATAGTTGAGTTACTTTGAGAATCACCAGTAGGTTGAATACCAAAGCTAATGTTGGATAGTTTTTTTTGTTCCCAACTCTGAAGATATGCAGATGATTTTATTTCAATTTTTAAACCATTTTTAGTTTGTAAATCATAGGCATCCCACTCTTCTCGTGGGTTATCTAAAACATCTATTATAGAAGCTATTATAAACTCTGCGAGAACTCCACGAAGTGCATTACCTAGCAGTTCCGAACTAGACCATTGCCAAAAGGATAGTACATCGATAGGGAGTTTTTTATTATTAAAATAAAACTTTTCCTTACCACTTTTTTTAGTAGTTTGAATTGCTGATAAAGAGTTATCCATTTTGTTTATAAGACTGCTTCACTAAGGTAATTAAGTAGTCTATATCATCGATACTACTAAAGTTTACTTCACAATCTCCATTCCCCCAACTTCCAATACCAGTTATATCTCTTACTATATTTTTATAATCATCAATATCAGGATATTTCATATTCAAGTACATCTTGATTTTTTTACTTTGGATTACTATATCTACAATGTTTCGCTTACCAACAAAAGCAATATTTTGTTTGTTAGGTTTTACTCGAATATCACCTAAGTTTAAAATCTCTCTTTTAAGAGTTTCATATAGTTCAACTATCTCTGGAGACTTACCCTCTAAATGTTCTTCTTCTGTGTATGTTTTAACCTCTTTAGCGACTGATTGGATATTTGTATCAGTTGAGATAGTTTGAATGCTTTCAGTTGATTTACTAGGGTTTATTTGAGTGTACATTACAGTAGAGTTCTCAAACTGCTTTATCTCCCATAGTTCAATAGGTAAATCTTTAAAGTTGATAGATTCTCTTTGATATAGAGTGTAAGACGGTGCAACAAATAAAACTTTAGACTGTGACCAATCTACATCATTTTTTCTAAGATTTTTATTCATACATTCGTTGTACTCTAAGATAAAATCAGCTTTATTATTTAACATCAATGATAGGTATGCATATCCTTGGTCGATTACACTAAAGTTTTTATCTCTTTTGTACTCTATAATCACAAAAGAGTTACTAGCCTCATCAAATGCAAGAGAATCTAATCTGAAGTTATTTAAAGCATATTCACTCTTTACAAACTGATAACCAAAAATCATCTCTAAGTTCTGTTCTGTAAGTTCCTGAATCTCTCGCTCTAATTTAAAAGCTTTTTGATTCACTTCATTTAATGCTTCATTACCAATGTTAAACAATCTCATAACTCTCCCCTAAATGCTTGGTCTAAAATGGAAGCTTTTAGTGCTACTAAACTTTCCATTTTATCTTTTTGAACTGATTTTATTTTTTCTATTTTTTGTGATATTTTATCTAAGTAAGCTACAGTTTTTTGTTGTTGAGAAAGAGGTACTACTGGAACTTGAAACTCTTCTAACATAGTTTTAGTTATAGCTTCTCTTGTTGCACCACCTGATGAACTTTTTAATAACTCTGTTTTAATAGTTGGGCTTATCAAGTAGTAATGTAAAAATTTTGGAAGCATTTCATCTTTTAATCGGAGTATAGATACATGTTGATTTACTCTAGCAGGTAAGTAGTTTTTATCTACTATACAACAACGAGCGACAGAAGCACCAGTAATGTTGAGGAGTACATCATTTTCTTGAATAGTTACATTATCAAGTTTTTTTGCTTGTTCATCATCGATAAAAGCTAATCCTTTTTCTCTAAAACCATCATCGTGAACATTCATACTTCTTATTAAACTTATTCCCTCTGTTTTATAAGCTTTTTGTCCCCCTCTTGGAGTAGAACCACTTCCTATTTTAGAAGTAATATCTTTCAATGATACATTTTCATTTGTTTGTAACTCTTGAAAAGATTCATTCAAAACACTTCCCATAAAAACATTAGCTTCATCCATATTTTTTTGATGGAGGGCTATTGATTTGTCTATCTTGTCAAAAAGAGTATTTAGTTTTGACACTATTCTTTTTTGTTCTTGAAGTGGTGGGAGTGGAATATTAGTATTTTCTAACTCTGTTTTAGTTATTGCTGAGAATGTACTTCCTTTACCTTTTTGTGAAATTTCAACTTCAAAATTTCTAAAAAAATAAAGTAAATAATTTGTTAATGTATTATCTGTATTAGGTCTAATTGCCCCTAATCCTCTACCAATTGCACATTGAATATTTGCAATATTTGTTGGTCCAACAGGTGCTCTAACAGATAATAATATATCTCCAACTTCTGCAATTTTTTTAGGAGCGGTACAATATTTAACCACAGTTGGATATATTTCTCCAAATTCTGTTTTACCTTGAAAAAATGCCATACCATTTCCATCAGTATTATAAGTATCTGATTTAGGTGATTGACCCATTATGAGACTGCAAACTTCTTTATCTTTTAATTTCTTCCACTCCCACCCCTCAGGAAGCTCATACAACTCACCCATCAGTAAACCTCATCATGAGAGCCTATATTTATCAAATAAACCTCATCATCTGCTATTTTTATAGTAAGTATTATCCTAAATTCATAGTTTAAAGAACAAGCATAATACTCAGCTAAATCCCCTTTTAGTTTATGAGTTTTTAGAGAGCCTTCAAAAGGGTTTTCTTGTAATTTTTTTAGAACTATTCCATATTTTTGTAGTAAATTTTGATGTTTGTTAAAAAACTTTTTTTCTATCTTTTGAAAATATTTAGTTTTGTATAATTTCATTTTGAAGCTTATCTATATACTTATCTACATCCACTATCTCTATAACATCACCACTATCTAAATCATTTTGAGATTTTTTCATATCTACTAAAAAATCATTCTCTTTTTTCAAAATCTTCACATCATTTTTAAAATTTTCTAAAAAGTAAAGTATCTTATCTGCTACACTGTCTTTTATATCTATAGTTAGAGTCATTAACTTATCTCCTTAGCGTCTAAAATATTTTGTATATCTTGCATTATAGCATTTATCTCTTCATTGTTTGCTTTGATATTTTTAACCAATTCTATTGGGGATTTATGCTCGATAACCTCAATATTGTTAGGATTTTTAGCAGATATATCAAACTCTTTTATATCATTTATATTTACTACCCAAGAGTTATCTGTAAGAGTTCTATCTTCCCACACATCTAAAAACTCTTTAAAGTGTTCGTACTGTATAGGTTTATTTTTTGTGAGTTTATAAGGTGGATTTACTTCGTAGTAAAATATATCCGATGTACTTCCGTTTCTATCAAAGAAAAGTACATTCGTTTTAACACCACTATAAGGCAAAAATATCCCCGCTGGAAGTGAAAGTATAGTATGCACATTAAATCTCTCTAAAAGCTCTTGTTTTACCGACTGAAAAGCTTTATTAGTTTGAAAGAGTACACCCTCTGGAATAACTACACCACATTTACCATTTAACTTTAAATAGTTCATCATGTGTTGTAAAAAAAGTAACTCAGTAGCATTAGACTTTATAGGAAAGTTTTGTTGTATGCTATCGTTCTCTTTTCCACCAAAAGGAGGATTTGCCAAGATACAATCAAATCTATCTTTTTCCTCTAATCCTCTGATGTCTTTTGTAAGAGTATTTGTTTTTGAGATGTTTGGCGACTCTATACCATGGAGTATCATGTTCATAACACCCATCACATAAGAGAGTGGAGTTTTTTCATTTCCAAAAAAAGTATCTTCATTTAAAAACTTTAACTGTTCAGTAGAGAGTTCTCTTTGTTCGTTTTTCTCAACATTGGTATATCTCATATGGTTATAAGCTTCTATGAGAAATCCACATGAACCAACCGCTGGGTCATATACTCTCTGACCTACTTGTGGATTTACAACATCAGCGATAACTTTAATAAGTGGACGAGGAGTATAAAATTCCCCACTATTACCACCATCACTACCCATATCTTTTAGAAGTTTTTCATAGATAAGTGAAAGTTGAAACAGATCAGCTTGATTATGAAAATCCATCCCATCGATAATATCTAACACCTCACGAAGTGTATGACCATTAGCGATACGATTATCTAAAAACTCAAAGATAGCACCGATTTTATATTTTATAGATTTTGGGTCTTGGGTAATAGACTTAAAACCTTTAAGATAGTCAAACAATCCATCCTCTTCCTTTGTACCATTCACAAAGTCAAGTAAATCATCCCCACTCTTAGCATTGATAACATCAAGTTTCCCATCTCTACCATTATCATCTTTTATCTTGGGACAAGCCCAGTTACTCCACTTAAATTTATCATCAATTATATAAGTATAACTCTGACCATTAAGAAGTGCTTCATCAGCTTTAGAATCTTCTAAATCACTAAGAAACTTTAAAAAAAGTATCCATGAGATTTGTTCTGTGTACATCATAGCACCAGAGATTCCATCATCCCTACGGAGTATGTCTGTAATTCTGTTTATTTTATTTTCCAAATTTGTTCCTGATTATATAAGTTTATTTATTGCATTGAAATTATTAATTATTTGAATTTTAACATCTATTAATTCTATATTCCAAGTTTTGCTAAGGTATTGATATACAAAGTCATTTTTGTAAGGTAATACACCTTTAATGAAAGGGGCATCTGTTTCAATCAAAACTTTGTCTTGTGGTAATTTTGAAATGATATTTTGTCCTTTTTTACTTTTACACATAGCCTCATTAATTGAAAAATAATAATTTTTTTCTATGATTTGTTTAAGTGTAGAAATTTTCCCACTATACCAATGAAAAATAACTTTATTGATTTTATATTTTACTAATAGTTCCAGTACTTTATCTTCTGCACTAGCACTATGCACAGATAAAACTTTATCTTTATTCTGAATGTTTAATAAGATAAATTCAAAGATTTCTATTTGTTGAATATGTTTCGTTACAGCTTTTTTAGAAAAATCTAATCCTACTTCACCAATAAATTTAGCTTTATCAAGATTTTTAAAAAATAGTTTTTTTTCTTTATTTAAATCATAGTTATGCTCTAAGCAATGAAAGCCCAGTGATGGATAAATATATCGTAAATTTTTTACATACGGGTAAGTTTCTTCAAATTGGGAAGGAAGAGTTGTGACATAAATTGTATGTACTTTTTGTTCTTCACAATTTAAAGCAATATCACCAGCATTTGATAAAAAATTTATATGACAATGAACATCAACTAATTCAATATTCAAGAGAATAATCTTTTAATATTATCATCAGCTTTAACATCAATATATTCTTGTATTTCTTCATATCCTCGTATTAGCATGTCTGTAACACTATCAACATTATCAATCCTAGCCATTAGTCTTATTTCTCGTTTTAATTGATTGAAATTTAAATTACGATTTAAAAAATATGATAATGCAAGTAAATCAAGTTTTTTATCATTATTGGTATATAAAGAAATCTCTTTATTTCCGATATCATGACCATAATCAACCCCAGTATCAAGTGTATTATTAAATTTATGAATCGAAGCTCTTCTTATAGTACAAGGAATACAATATCCACAGTTATAAGTATTTCTAAACCATCCGTTAGTATGACCTCCACCGTGAGAACATGATAATGTTTTAGTAGCCAATTCTTCTATTAGTGCAGTATTTTTACTTTCAAGAAGCATTTCACCTTTAGTTTTTAATAAATAAGGGTTCTCGATTTTTATATCAATACCCAGTGTGAATAAAGCACTTTGAAATTTATTTAAAAAATATGGGTGCATTGTTTTGGTACTATTTGCACATGTTCGTGATGGTGTTAAAGGTAAATTTATACTAATTACACCATTTTCAGGAGCTATAACCTTATTTACATCTAAGTTCATGGCATGAAATAATGCTAGTCCATGAAATAATATAGAACGACCTCTTGTTGTCCCTTCATTACTAGCATCTGAGAATATATGGAATTGTGATTGTTTTATATTTTTATTGGAATAGCTTTGTTTAATTTTTTCAAGAAGTGGTTGTTGTATTGTTGAAGCTGCACCAGTACTATCTACATGAGAAATCAATAATATATTATCACTTTCATCTATAAGATTTATTGCTCCAGCTAAGGAATCTAATCCTCCTGAGAAAAGACATATACTGTCAATATTTGCACTTAGTGGTAACCTATTTTTCTTTTTTTGAAAGTATGGTCTTTTTACTTTACTAAATGATAAGTTCCAGTTGTCACTTGTTAAAAAATCTAGTGCATTTTTTAAATCTAATTTTGCTCTTTCCCATAGTGCAACATCACTTACTGGTATAGCTACATTAATATCTCTACTCCAATTGTCATCTGCTTTACTTCTTGGAATTAACTTATCTATTGAGTAAATTATACTTGTAAAATATAAAATATCTAAACTTAATAATGTTGGATTGATAATAAGTTTTGTAAAACAATCATGAGGATTTATTTTTAGTACAGTCCTAGACTTTCTATTCACAATAAGACTTAAATCTAATAAGTTACCTCTTCTTCTTTTTTTAGTTACAATTTGAACATTAAACATTTTATATATCCTCTAATATTTCTAAAATATCATTTAAAATACCTTGAACAAAATTTGCACCTTCTTCTCCATTAAAATTAATATTTTGTAAATTAGTATTACATTGGTGTGTAGAAATTTTTGATTTAATTGTTTCTTTTACAATATCTAATATCTCAATTGCATCATCTTGATTTGAATGCTTAGTTCTATCTTCAAAAAAAGTTCTTGCAAATAGTTCGAAAATATAGTTTTCATAAAATCCACATAATATAACTTCTGCTTTTTCTGTTGAAATCACATCATTAAAATAGTTTTCCAACTCCTCTTCAGTTGAAATTTCATTAAACAATTCATCCATTACTGTAGCAATGGCTCTTGATGAAGCATCGGTATCTGCATCAATAGAAGGTTGAGAAAAATAATCAATTAGAGTTTCTTTTATATCATCAAGATTTTTATCATTTAAATCTATATTTCTATCTTGTAGTGTTTGTGCAAAGCCATTTGTATTAATATCACTAAAAAAGCCTAATACATTTTGAGAAGTTTTTCTTGCACTTGAAGATTTAAAAGATTTCTTCCCACCACTTGTAGCATTATTAGATGAACTGCCAACTGGTTTATTTGATGAAGCAAATCCTTCTGAACCACCTATTGCTTTTACAAACTTACTTATGACAACTTCTTTTTTATTGGGTTCATCCAATAGCATACCCATTTGTCTTTTTAGTGAATTCCAGTTACCACCACTAGGTGGTTCATATCCTGCAGAGGTACCCATTATGAATCTCCTTTTTTTAAGAATTTAGTAGCAGAATTTTTTAATAATCCTTTAGTCTGCATTGAATAGTTAGTTAAAAGATTCTCAATTTCTTTTGATAAACCACTTTCTTTTTTCTTTACTTCTTCTAATTTATCTGGAATAAATATAAATTTTTCAATTTTTGAGTATGAAAGACTTTTGTAAATTTCTAAGTATCTGCTATAAAATATATACATATTAAGTTGAGTAATTAAATCATGAAGAGAAATTAAATGAGTTTTTGTATCTTTTGTAGCTTGAATATTACTTTCAAAAAGATTTATTAATTCATGTGATTCATTATCACTTAAATCTTTTGCATTCTCTAAAGAAACTCTAACTTCTGATGAATTAGAAGAAATCAATCCTTTATATATTTTTTGTATATGAGGGCTTACCATATGTACATTTGATAAGGTAGAACCTGTTTTATCCCTTGCTAACCAAAAATAATTTCTTAAATCAACTTCTCCAATTCTTGGTTCTAATTTAACCCAATTTTGCATTTGTTCTGTTTCCCAATTTTTCAAAGAATCTGCAATAACTATATCCTCTTCATCAATATAAATTGATTCTAATAATCGCATTTCCTGTACTAAGCCATTGTTTTCAGATTGTAAATCATTTAATTTATCAAATAACTTAATATCAAAATACTCCAACAACATTAATTTTATCAATATAAAAGTATCTATTTCTATATGAGCTACTTCAGCTAATTTTTGTCTAAGTATAAATGTATTCAAAAACCTTTTTGTTTGTCTAGGATTTCCTTTTAAAACATTAGTAATCATTAAACTAACTTGATGAGATAAGTTCAACAGCATATCAAGCTCATTTTTCTCATCCAAATTTATAATATTTTTTATATGTCCTAATGAATATGGAATATAGAATTCTTCTTTTTTAAAAGTAGTATAGTCATCATATATTAATGTGAAATCTTGATGAGTCAAATTATTTTTACAAAAAAGTAAATTATTATAACTCTCTATTTCCGATGGTGAAAGTTTTGGGATACGATAAGGTATTTGAATTAGTTTTTCAATGTAATCAGTTACTATCTGCTCCGTTCCATCTAAAAAAGATGAATCATTGTTAAAAGTGTGTAGCTGTAGATGCATTGATATTGCATGTTTTAAAATTCTTTCATCTGCTCCTATGACAAAAGCAGTATTATCAACAGATAAAAAGAGTTTAATAGCCTCCAGAGTATCTATAACTCTTTCTGGTAAACATCTATCTAAGTCATCTATAAAAATAATTACACTGTCATATTCTGTTAATGCTATTAATTTTGCAAAGTCATCTTTAAAACTTTTTATAGTTGTTTTTGATGTGTTTTCTTGCTCTTTCTTGATATATGTATTAAGCTTTGAAACATCAGCATCTTCTAATTCATTTAATGTTGTTTTATTTAACATACTGTATCCAGCTTCAATTGCTGTACCAACTCCACCAGTTGCTATTATATCAATAATATTTTTACCATATTTTTTTACACCATCTGAAGCCAATTTCATATAATCAATTCTTGATAATAATTGTAAAACCTTACTCTTAGCTTCCTGTGTAAGTGTTTTACCCTTTGATAATTCTAAAACTATATTTTCAAGTAGAGATATTTTGGCATCTTCATAGCTTTCAAAAAGCCAACTGTTAAAATATATAGTCAATACTTTTTTATTATCTTCAAATTTTTCTTCAAGCATTCTCATAATACTTGACTTACCACTACCCCAATCACCAAAGACTCCAATAGTTAAAGGTAATAATTCTGTACGTATTAAATATTCTTTTAGTAAATCGCAATGAATTTCATAATTTAAAAAATCTTTTGTTGTTTCATTATCTGACCACATCTACTATCCTCATCTATAAATTTCTTTCTGTAACTCAAAATACTCATCTCTCATTTGTGTTATTCCACCAAAGTTTTGAGCCACTTCCCTAACACTTCCTAGCCCACTCAAATCAACCAACTTACCTAGTTTATCTTCATCAAGTTCTTTTGTACCATCTTTTTTATATCTCTCTAATATGAACTCTATAAACTCTTTAGCTTTATCAGTATGGTATCTTTCAATAAACTCTGAATTCTCTACTGATATAACTCTTTCTGCACGAGTTTTAATATCTAAGTTAAAAGAAATATGAGTCAGAATATCGTATATATCACTATCCTCAGCATCAAAGATTACTTTGAGATCACCCAGCTGTGCTTCATCTATATTCATCTCTTTGAG
>Ga0256827_10002645_pt1 | contig 11465 bp, 11 predicted proteins | sample CV84metaG_FD_185977 | JGI IMG/M metagenome (GOLD analysis project Ga0256827, IMG submission 185977) | Hydrothermal vent microbial communities from East Pacific Rise, Pacific Ocean - CV84 | ecosystem: Environmental > Aquatic > Marine > Hydrothermal vents | place: Pacific Ocean: East Pacific Rise... | reverse complement strand
AGTTTTGGCTTTCATGTCTGCACGTTTGTCATGTAGCTTTTTTCCTTTTGCAATAGCAATGCTTACCTTTGCAAAGTTACGCTCATTAAAGTAGATCATAAGTGGAACAATGGTTAATCCGTCTTTATGTACTTTGACATAAAGTTTTTCCAGCTGTTTTTTATGCAAAAGAAGTTTTCTGGGAGTTCTGGTATCGGGAACATAATGTCTATTTGTTGTTTCAAGATGTGCAATGTGCGCATTCATTATATGCAGTTCTCCTTGAATAAAACGGCAGAAGGCATCAGCGAGATTGGCACGCTTTGCACGTAAAGCTTTGACTTCGGCACCGGCAAGTACTATGCCCGCTTCAAACTTTTCAAGTATCTCATAATCATGTCTGGCTTTTTTGTTTTGTGCAACGATATTAATGCCCAAAGTAACCCTTTTTTAATAGTATTATAGCATATAAGTGAATTTACAGTAACATATACAGACGTATGATTTGTTTTTTATCAAGAAGGAAATAGCTACATGAAATTTATAGTAATCGGTTTAATATTGGTCACTTCTTTGTTCTCTGCAGAAGAAGTAGGAAAAAAGTGGGAATCAAACGAAAATTGTGAAGCTTGCCATATGGAAATTTCAAGTAAATGGGAAACATCCCGACATTCAAATTCACACTTTAGTAAGAATGATCTATTTAAAAAATCACTGATGTATATGGTCAGTAAAAAAAATACTTTGATTCTGGATGAAGTTAAAATGGATTGTGCAAAATGTCATAATCCAAGAATATCTAAAAGCAAATTGAGTGACAACGATAAAGTGTCATTGCTAATGGGACACGAGAGTACGCAGAAAGAGTTTGATAAAGCATTAAATTCTAAAAATATGAAAAATGGTATCAATTGTGTGGTCTGTCATAATATTGATCAGATTCATTTAGATAAGAAAAAAGGTTCTCAGGGAATGAACGGTATTACTTTTGGTCCTCAGGGAACAATGTTCGGTCCATTTGCTGATGCTGTTTCACCGTACCATAAAACAGAACAACGAGATCATTTTACAAGTGATGATCCTACGCTTTGCTATGCTTGTCACTACAGTACAAAAAATCATCAGGGACTTGAAGTGTATACTACAGGTAAAGAGTATGATAGATTTTCAAATGATTCCAATGAAAGTATAGAAGGCTGCAAAGTATGTCATATGAGTAAGAAGAAGGAAGGTTTTGCTTCAAATCATTCACAAGTAGGAGAAAAACCTAAACAACGTATGGTAAGAGAACATCGTTTTGCCAGTATAGACAATAGTAATATCCTGAATGATTATATTGATGTAAAAAGTTACAGTAGAGATGGTAAATTTATTATCAATATCAAAAATAGAACACCACATAAAATACCAACAGGGTACGGACTAAGGGAGATCGTTCTCAAAGTGGTATATCTTGATAAAGAGGATAAAGTAATTGGAAAAAAACGTTATGTTCTTGGTGCAAAATGGAAAGATAAAAATGGAAAAGCAACGATACCGCACTTGGCAACTAAACTTGCAAAAGATACAAGACAAGAGGGGAAAAGCAGTAAAAACTATAAGTTTCCTATTCCTGAAGGAGCAGTGTATGCCAAATACAGTTTCTCTTACAGACTTATTTCTGCGAAGATGGGGAGAACACTCAATGTTACAGATCCATTCTTCTTAAAAGAGTATACATTTTCAGAGCAAAGAATACATTTATAAAATAGTCATCTTGCATGGATAATAATCTCTTGAAAACCAAAGTGGATGACAGAGTAGAGATACTCTATCAGGATGAAACTATTGTTGCGATCAATAAGCCCTCAGGATTGCTGGTGCATAAGTCACCCATAGATAAACATGAAACACGATTTGCCCTTCAGCTTGTACGTGATCAGATAGGACGCTATGTCTATCCTGTCCATCGTTTGGATAAGCCCACATCCGGAGTACTCCTTTTTGCTTTGAGTGCCGAAATTGCAAAAATAATGTCAGAACTTTTTCGCTCTCATGCAGTACAAAAAGAGTATATAGCAGTAGTACGTGGCTACACGAAAGAGGGAGATCTTATAGACCATCCGCTTAAACAGATGCTGGATACCAAAGAACAAAAAAAGATAGGTATTACGAAAGAAGTACAGGAAGCACAAACAGAGTATGAAAGATTGGCAACAGTAGAGTTGCCGTATGCTGTCAGCCGCTACCCGGTTGCACGGTATTCACTGGTGAAACTTTATCCGAAGTCAGGAAGAAAACACCAACTCCGTCGTCATATGAAACATATTTTTCATCCTATTGTGGGAGATACAAAACATGGAAGAGGGGAGCATAATACGCTTTTTAGAGAAAAGTTTAATTGTCACAGACTGTTGCTGCATTCAAACAGAGTTACTTTTAAACATCCGGTCGATCAGAGAGAGATTGTTATAGAAGCATCTGTAGATGAAATGTTTCAAGAACTTTTTGAAACATTTCTTTGGGAAGATATCTGTTATTGAATCAATAATTTTTTAAAGCATCGTTGATCTGAATATATGCGCCGACCGGTGTGGTTTCAAAATACAGAATATTATGTTTTTTTGCAAACTCTTTTGTCATTTTTTGTACTTTAAGCAGATTGAACCTTGGTGCTTTTGGGAAAAGGTGATGTTCAATCTGTGTATTGAGACCACCATAAAACCAGTGTATAAATGCTCCACCTGAGAGTGAACGGCTTCCTCTCATTTGAAGTTCCATCCATGAGAGTTCTTTCCCTTCTTCTTCATGAAAAGTTTCACAGCCAAGGTGGTTGGTAATAAATCCAAAAGCTAACCATGGAGAGAGTACAAAATTCACTGTCAAGGCTACATACAGAGTATTCAGTGCACCGATCTGGTAGATCAGTGTTCCCCAGATAATAGGCCAGTGAAGCAGCATCAGTGCAAATTCACCCCATAGTTTACGTTTAATGACAAAGCTGTAAGATTGGGCAATGAATGCAGGGAACATAAAGAACATAGATCCCCAGAAGATGAGGTATTTGTATTTTTTGATGAAGGGACTGTCTCCTTTGTCAGGAGTGAATGCCCCATCTAACGCACGGATGTCTTCATCTTTTTCAATGATGTTACAGTATGTATGGTGATTGACATTGTGTTTATAGTCCCACCATGAGGATGAATTACTTAAAATGATGGCTGAAAAAGGGTAACTCAGTTTTTTTGAAAGTGATTTGTCTTTAAAATATTGTGTATGCAGAACGTCATGAGAAACAAAGACTGAACGGGTCATGACCAGAGTCATAAAAAGCCCCAAAAGTATGGGATTCCATAGGGGAGCAGTTGCTAAAGCGACCACCATAGAAACAATGACAGCGATCATCTCTATACTTCCCCGTACAGGTACACGGTTAAGTAAACCTGATTCACGTACCTGGGTTTTGAGTTCATTGAAAATATCCGGATAAGGGGATGTAGTGACAGCCATAAAATTACCTCGCTAAAAAATATATTGTGTTTATTATAACTGTTATATATTAAGCTAATATAAGAGAGATGTTTATGACTCTTTAATTCTAAAAAAAGTACTTCCGCTTCCCGAAAAGAACCAGCCTTCCCTGTCAAGTTTTTCCAGCTCAGGATATGTTGCCAAAGCAGCAGGGTACAGGTCATTCAATACAATAGGATCTGCGATAAGTTTAAGCAAAGTGCGTGAGTCCATATGTTCCCAGCCAAAAAAAGTAGTTCTATCAACATTTCTAAGCAGATACGTATGGAAGGTTTTATAGACTTCAGCAGTATCACATCCAATCTCCGGTGTGAATAGTTCAACGTTTAAAGGTGGCTCCTCAAAGGGCATGACCATCTCTCCAAAACCGGAAACATTGGCAGAAGTGTAATTGTAAATAAAAAATGGAATATCTGCACCAACTGTACTACCGATCTTTGCTAACTCATTTGTACTTATCTTCAGATCACAGACCTCTTTGACTAAACGCATAAAAGCTGCAGCATCAGAACTGCCTCCCCCCAATCCTGCCTGGGTTGGAATATGTTTTGTTACAACAACTTTATGCTTCTGAAAAAAATCAGAAATATCAAGATCGCTGTTAAAGTCATTGAGTGCTTTGTATGCTTTGTAAATAGTATTTGATTCTAAAGGAATATTTGTACAACCCTCTATGGTAAAGGTATTGCATTCACAGGGAACAAATTCGATTGTATCATAAAGATCATCTACACGTACAAATCGTGAGAGCAGGGTATGATATCCCTCTTTGTGTCCTGTGATCTTTAGAAAAATATTAATTTTTGCATAAGCTTTTATGGTGTACATTGTTACTCCTCAAATTTTGGTATTCTGTTAAAACGGTATTTTACTTCATGATCCACTATTTCAATAATAGAAAAAAAGTTGAATGTCTCTATTAAATAGATCCCCTCTTTCTTCGTCTCAAAATAGTCCACAGAGAGTTTTTTACCCAATTCCATATAATCCTCTTCACCGGTATAGATATTGGAGGGAAGTGCCAAATGGGTAAAAGGATCCAGTGCTTTTTCATTGTCATAATAAAATTGACCTTCATGGATACGATGCAAACTGGAGAGTGTACCGTCAACACCAAGTTTATCCGCAATAAGAGACCCCAGACTGCGAATATAAGTGCCTTCACTGACTGTGGCTTCAAAATGTACAAAAGGATGATTGTAGTTGATGAGTCTGATATCGTAGATCGTTGAAGTAATGGTTTTAAGTGCAACTTCCAAACCTTCACGTGCCAGTTCATAGGCACGTTTTCCATTGATTTTTTTTGCACAGAATTTGGGAGGGTAGTATGTCAGTTCACCTTTAAGGGAATCCAGTACTTCCTGAATAAGTCCCAGATCAAAAGTATTGACCTCTTTGATACTGTCTATTTTCTCTATGTCAAGGCTGGGAGAATTGGCTCCCAACCATAAGGTAGCTTTGTAGCTTTTGGGTGTTTTATTGAGGTACTGAAAAAGTTTGGTGTATTGCCCTGTAGCAACGATGAGACAACCTGTGGCAAAAGGATCAAGCGTTCCTGAAAAACCTACTTTTTTAGTATTGTATTTTCTTTTGACATAGCCCATATATCCATTAGATGTACGAAATATAGGTTTGTTAACGACAAATAATCGGTTCAATGATTTTCCTGTAGGGTGCGTTTCCCAACGCACCAAAATTTAAATTACATATTACGGTGCGTTGGGAAACGCACCCTACGGTTATATAGATTGTACAAAAGAGCTTAATATCTCTTTTTTGTTCCCACCGAAATTAATAAGCAGTTTATACTCTTTCCCTGATTTATTCGCTGCCTGTACCCGTCCAATACCGAAGATCTTATGTTTAACAAGATCGCCTTTTTTAAAGCTGGATGCTTTGGTGATCTTGAGACTGGCATCCTGAATCAGTCCTGCTTCACCAAGGAAACGACTTTTATCGATCATCTTACGTCTACCTTTGTAAAAACGGCTGTCAACATAACAGAGGGTAAGGTCAGATTTAGCTCTGGTAATCGCAACATACCCCAAGCGGCGCTCCTCTTCCATATTGCATCCTTCTCCCAGAAGAGGAAAGAATTCCTCTTCCAGACCAATGACAAAAAGATGTTCGAACTCCAACCCTTTTGCTGCATGGATACTCATAATGGTAATGGCATCTTCTTCGATCTGGTCTTGATCACTCTGCAGAGAAATATCATTAAGAAATTCATCCAGAGTGATGTCAGGATTTTTCATAACGGCATCTCTGAAATAGCCGTAAAATTCATCAATGTTCATAATACGGTCAAAGCCATCCACCATACTTGCATAGTGGTCTTTCAGTTTAATTCTCTCTTCAAAAAGTGTAATGAAATTTCCAAGAGAATTTTTGCTTTCCTCCTGCAGAAGTATAATATCTTCAACAAGTTTTACAAGTGCATTGCCCACTTTTTTACTGATAACGGTAGGCAGATGACCCGCGGTACTCTGCTCTATGTAGGAATATAAAGAGAGATGTGCATCAAAAGCAGCTTTTTGAAGTTTTTCAATTGATGCTTTGCCAATACCTCTTTTGGGTTTATTGATAATACGGATAAGAGAGAAATCATCATGTGGATTCGCCAATACCCTGAAGTAAGAAATGACATCTTTGATCTCGGCACGTTCATAAAAACGCATGCCACCAATGAGTTTAAATCCTAAACCCTCTTTTGTAAAACCTTCTTCAAGAGAGCGTGAAAGCGCATTAATGCGGTAGAGTACTGCTATCTCATCAGGATTTATACCTTTGTTTATTAATGTGTGTATCTGATGGGCAATGGCTTTGGCTTCCATAGATTCATCCAGAGAATGAAGTAGTTTCACCTTTTGACCTGAACCTTTATGGGAGGTAAGTTTTTTACCATAACGTGCAGAATTATGTTCTATCAGTGTATTAGCTGCTTTGAGTATGGGTTCTGTAGAGCGATAGTTGGTTTCCAGTTTGACTGTTTTTGTTTTTTCAAAATTATCTGCAAACTCCAGAATATTACGTATGTTGGCACCTCTCCAACCATAGATACTCTGGTCATCATCTCCCACAACACAAAGGTTTTCATGCTCTGAACAGAGGTGTCTTAGAAGGCGGTATTGTAATTCATTCGTATCCTGGTACTCATCAACCATAATATATTTGTATTTCTCACTGGTCTCTTTACGCAATACTGCATTTTCATCAAGTATTTTATAGGTAAGCATGAGAAGATCGTCAAAATCAACAAGATTATTCTCTTCTATATTTGCCTGATATTTTTCATATATTTTTGCTACCTGTTTATAGTCAGCAAGTTCTGCCTTCTGAACGACAACAGCAGGGGAGAGCAGAGAGTTTTTATATTTGGAGATCTCTGCAGCGATGAATGAGATGTTCAAATCTATTTTCAGCTCTTTTGCTATGGCACGCAGGAGACGTTTTTTATCATCACTGTCAATGATGACAAAGGTGTTTGATCTTCCAAGTTTTTCAATATGGAACTTTAAGAAAAGCAGACCGAACTTATGAAAAGTACATAAAAGTGGAGGATAAGATACTTTTGCCGGCATCAGTTTAAGTGCTCTTTCTCTCATTTCAGCTGCAGCTTTATTGGTAAAGGTAAGCGTTAATGTATTGGCTGGATCAATACCGACTTCACCTACAAGGTAGGCTAGTCTTGCTGTCAATGTTTTTGTCTTACCGCTTCCTGCACCGGCAAGTATAAGCATCGCACCATCGATGTGTTCAACTGCTTCACGTTGTGAAGGGTTAAGTTCGTTCAGTATCTGTTCCATTCTTCTTATGCTCCTGTATAGTATTTATTATATCGTTAAATCCATTAAATTGCAGTGTAGCACTTTGGCTTGTAAAATATATAAGTAAAATGAATTCAACAGATTTAATAAGGACACCTTATAAATAATTAAGTATAATCTGATACAATATAAATAATTAGATTTATATAAAAAACTAAATAAGGGAATTTAATGCTAAAAGATTTTGTAAAATTGGAAACTTTTTTAACTGTCTCAAGAGAAAGAAGTTTTTCTAAAGCTTCAGCAAAATTAGGTATATCTCAGCCTGCTGTAACTCAACAGATAAAATTTATTGAAAAATACCTTGGAGTAAAGATCATTGAGCGTAAGAAGAATGGTATTAAACTTACAGTAGAAGGTGATGAACTTTATAAAGTTGCAACCAGACTGGAAAAAGAGATCAACTCATCTGAGAAAGATATACTGAAGATTATTAATAAAGAGATGACTTTCAGATTAGGTGCTTCATATACTATTGGTACTTATGTAATACCTGGCGAGTGTCTTAACGATATGTCTGAGACTATCAATAATGATGTAAATTTAAGTATTGATGTAAGTGATAATATAATTCAAAAGCTTAAAGACAGAAAGTTGGATGTCGGCCTTATAGAATCACCAGTTATGGATAGTGATTTGATCTATAGAGAATGGGTAGAAGATGAACTGGTTGTTTGCTCTAATGTACCTATTTCAAAAACACTGAAAACAGAAGAATTATATGATTATAGATGGATCTGTAGAGAAGAGTCTTCTCATACAAGAAAAGTAGTAACTGAAGTCTTTGAAGAATTAGGTGTTTCATGTAAGAGTTTTGATGTAGTAAGTGAAGTTTCCAATACGACAGCTGTTCTTCAAACAATTAAAAGATCTAAAAAAGATGTAGAAAAACCAGTGGTGACTATAATATCTAAACATGCAATTGCTGATGAAGTTGCCAAAGGTGAACTTTTTGAGTCAAGATTAAGAGGATATATAATGACACGTAAATTTTACATTGTATATACAAAAGAGAATAAACATAATGCCTACGTAGATAATGTTGTAGATTATATATTGGCAGGTCAGTGCTAATAAGAATGGAGAAGCACTTGCTTCTCTTTTAAAGTTTTTTCTTCTTTAAAAGCTTTTTATTTTCAGGATTATTTAGTAATGCTTCCATGGAGTTTTTCTTTGAAATTTCTTCTTTCTTTATAGGTTCTGCAAGATTAAGTACAATAGGATGATCTCCTACAAACAGTTGTTTGATGGCAAGTAATGGTACAGTGACAGTTGAACCGAAATTATCAGAGCCAAATCCGGCTTCAAAATAAAAATACCCTTTTTCAAGTTTTGCAGTTTCATAGGTATATCCGCTGAGAACAAACAGTACAGTCTCTTTGAAAGCCTCTTTTATGTCTGAAGGGAGTTCAGGACTGAAGTTAACATATTCAATCTCACAGGCAAGAGCAAATTCCTGATTCTTATTAAACAGGTATCCGATGGTTTTTTCTATATGTTCTTGCATTAATGCTTTATATTCAGGTGTTTGAAAAAGATTGATGGTCATTACGAGCCCTTTGTACTATTTATTATTGTATGATAGTGTAATCAGTTAGAATTTTAAATCCTAACATAGAATTCATTAAAGCTATTTGATGATAATTTTTAATTTCCTCTTTTCTTAAGGCTCTTTTATGCAGAAAACCTTCTTCTAGAAGTTTAGCTCTCATCGCTCCTTTAAGAAGGGGATGTGCCGGGGTGTACCATTTCTTTCCATCATAAAAAGCAATATTTGAAATGGTTGTATCGGTTAAATATCCCTCTTTTTCTATAATGATCTCATCACAGTTCTGTGCCTGCTGAAGTAATGTGTTCAATGCTTCTCTATCGGCATATTTGTAGGCATAGTTGATAGTAGAAGTGATGATCTTCAGCGTATTGATCTCTTTGGGGATATAGGGAATATACTCAACGGAGTGTATAGTGGTATCATAAATGATGCGGCAGCGGTAAAGACCTTTGGATGGTGCTTTAATGAAAGAAACAAGATCTATTTTATCTTTTTGATCAAACAGTTCTCTTCGGCTTTTGTCGAAACGTCTCTGATGGTAAAAGAGATTCTCTGGCTGACCCTCTTTAATTTTGATGGTTTCAAGAAGTAGAGACAAGTATATTGACCTTTATGCATCAAACAGTTCTGTGGAAAGATAACGCTCTGCTGTATCACAAAGGATAGTCACAATAGTTTTCCCTCTGTTCTCCGGTTTGAGAGCAGTTTGATACGCAGCATAAAGGTTGGCTCCGGCAGAGATACCTACAAGTAAACCTTCTTCTTTTGCCATTTTTTTTGCCATAGCATATGCATCACTGTTGCTCACTCTGATGATATCATCATAAATAGAGGTATTTAAAATATCTGGTACAAAACCTGCACCAATTCCCTGTATTTTATGTGTTCCGGCAACTCCACCACTTAAAATGGCAGAATTTTCAGGTTCAACAGCAATAGATTTTAGAGAGGGTAACTTCTCTTTAAGTTTTTCAGATGTACCAGTTAATGTACCACCTGTTCCTACAGCAGCAACAAAAATATCTACAGAGTTGTTTGTATCTTTTAAAATTTCAATTGCTGTTGTTTTTCTGTGTATATCAGGGTTATTTGGATTTTTAAACTGTTGTAAAACCAAAGTATCAGTCAACTCAGATGCTAAAGAGTTTGCTTTGGCTATGGAACCATTCATCCCTTCTGCAGCAGGTGTTAAAATAAGTTCTGCACCCAAATAGCTAAGAAGTTTTTGTCTCTCTATGCTCATGGAATCCGGCATGGTAAGTATGAGTTTTAACCCTTTAGATGCGCATATTGCAGCAAGACCTATGCCAGTATTGCCACTGGTTGGCTCTATAATTATCGTTTTTTCTGTAATTTGACCAGCTTTTATGGCTTCATTTATCATATTGAGTGCAATTCTGTCTTTTACGGAAGAGGTGGGATTCATAAATTCACATTTGCCTAAAATGGTAGTACCTGTCGTATTTGAGAGTGAATTTATTTTAACTAGAGGGGTGTTACCTATGAGTTCTTCTATGTTATTTGCAAACATAATTACTCCTCACTATTTTGACTAAGTGGTTTAAATTCATAATTTTCATCATCATAATATTCTATATCGCCATTTTCCATATGATAATACCAACCGTGAAGATAGAGTGTTCCCTCTTCAACTCTCTTTTTTACAGCAGGATAGGTTAAGAGGTTATCAAGCTGATAGACAACAGAAATTTTTTCTGTATACTGCAACATAGTCTTTCTGTCACTGTTTTTGTAGGCAAGAAGAGCTACTTTTTTAGCCTCTTTTCCTAACTCAAGCCATTTAATTGTGTGTATATTGTCAGATGTCTCTTTAATGTTTTTGTGTAGTGCTTCTATTGCCCCACAGTGTGAATGTCCACATACAATAATGTCTGAAACCTCTAAAATACTTACCGCATACTCAATGGCTGAAGCAGTTGCATGGTAATCAGCATCTGGTTTGTATGGTGCAACAAAATTACCAATATTTCTAATAATAAACAGATCCCCGGGTTTTGACCCTGTGATCATTGCAGGCATGACACGTGAATCACTACAGCCAATAAAAAGAGCTTTAGGATTTTGACCCTCATTTACAAGTCTTTTAAAACGCTCTTTACTCTGTTTAAACTTTATATTCTGAAAGGCTTCATGCCCTTTTTCAAACTCATGTAAGCGACTATCCATTTTTTACTTCTTGTATGCTATAAGCTATCTCTTCATTTGCATACATTGGCACTATTCCGTTATAGTCCGAGGGAATTTTAAAAGTTTTTTTCTCTAAGGTTACGGTTTTTGTTACTGGAGTAACTCCGTAAATTTTTTGTGCATTTCCTGAAATAAAGGCTTGAAGATTATCAAGAGAAGCAGCATTTGTCTCAAAAAGTTCAGTTAAGAGTTGAAGTGCTATAGGTGCTGTAAATACACCTGCGGCACAACCACAAGACTCTTTAGCATGTTTCGGATGAGGTGCAGAGTCTGAACCGAACATCACTTTAGGGTGTGCTTCAAGTGCCACTTTAAGCAATGCTGCTCTGTCTTCCGGACGTTTGGCAATAGGTTTGCAGAAGAGATGAGGTTGAAGCATGCCGCCCGCT
>Ga0256827_10002644_pt1 | contig 11467 bp, 7 predicted proteins | sample CV84metaG_FD_185977 | JGI IMG/M metagenome (GOLD analysis project Ga0256827, IMG submission 185977) | Hydrothermal vent microbial communities from East Pacific Rise, Pacific Ocean - CV84 | ecosystem: Environmental > Aquatic > Marine > Hydrothermal vents | place: Pacific Ocean: East Pacific Rise... | reverse complement strand
TCCCTCATATGCCCAAAACTGCACGATCGTGCATCCCAGAGAGCTGCCTGCACGTAAGCACTTCGATACCACTGAGGGGCTAGCCACGCTGGTACACGCGATCACCCATATCGAGTTTTCTGCTATTGATCTGGCACTGGATGCGGTCTATCGCTTCCCAGATATGCCAAAAGAGTTCAAACAGGACTGGCTGGTCGTAGCCGAGGATGAGATACGGCACTTCCAGATGTTACATGACATCCTAGAGGAGCTAGGTTACAGCTATGGAGACCTACCTGTACACCAAGGGTTGTTTGATGCCAGTATGCATACTACGGGCGATGTACTCGATCGTATGGCAGTCATCCCCAGACATTACGAGGCAGGCGGGCTGGATGTCAATCCACAGATCGTCAAAAAACTCCAAAACCAAGCCAACAATCCCCTCGTGGCACGCATCATAGAAGCCCTAGGCATCATAGAGACCGAAGAGATCGATCATGTCCGCAAAGGTGACCGCTGGTTCCGATGGCTTTGTGAACAAAGAGGGTTGGAGGTATCAACAACTTTTATAGAGATATTGGATAGATATGCCCTGCATCGCCATAAGCCGCATATGAATGTAGAAGCACGTAAAGAGGCAGGGTTTGCTTGTGAAGAGTTGTTGTCGTTAGGGGCTAAGGAGTGTGAGTAAGAGAATGATCGTTGATATCTAGTCCTTAGAATATCTCGAAGATTAATAGAATCTAATATAATTAAAGTATAATCTATATAGATTAAAATAAGGAATCAATATGTATAAAAAAAACTTAAGTATATTAGTACTTGGCTCAATATTTATTTTTAGTGCGTGTGGTGGCGGCTCATCTTCCAATAAGGATCCGATCAATCCTAATCCTTCTCACAAACCTGTGTTTACAAACCCTCAGGCAGTTACCGTTAATGAAAACCAAACCCATGCTATCACGTTAAGTGCAACGGATGCAGATGGGGACAGCATCACCTATAGCATCAGTGGTGCAGATGCCAGCAGTTTCAATATCAATAGTTCAACAGGTTTGGTTACTTTTAAGACTGCGCCTGACTACGAGAGTGGTAAGATATCTTATGTATTGACTGCCACAGTAAGTGATGGGACAAATCATGTAGACCAAATAGTCACCATTGACCTAGAAAATCTAAATGATAACAATCCTGTATTCCAAAGACAAAATATAGCTATAGATGTTAATGAAAACCAAACCCATGCTATCACGTTAAGTGCAACGGATGCAGATGGGGACAGCATCACCTATAGCATCAGTGGTGCAGATGCCAGTAGTTTCAATATCAATAGTTCAACAGGTTTGGTTACTTTTAAGACTGCGCCTGACTACGAGAGTGGTAAGATATCTTATGTATTGACTGCTATGGCGAGTGATGGGGCACATAGTACATCTCAAAATATAACAGTAAATATTCTAGATGTTACAGGACCTTTTATAAGCGTTTGGGAAACAAATACAACAGATCAGAATATTACGATACCTACCAACACTGCCTATACTTACGACTATACCGTTGATTGGGGAGATGGGAATACAGATAGTTCAGTGACAGGAACTATCTCTCATGTATATAGTATAGAAGGGGACCATACGGTCAAAATAAGTGGGACTTTCCCTCATTTATTGATGACCCAAGCAACGTACTATTCTCTTGCTACTGCTGAAGAGAAACAGAATGCCATGCAGTTGCTATCTATACAATCTTGGGGAGATATGTCATGGAAAAGTTTTGATAGAACTTTTACTGGATGTAAGAATCTTGAGTTCAGTACTACCAGTGTACCAGATTTGTCACAAGTGACCAATATGCAAATGATGTTTAGTGATGCAGAGCAATTTAACAGTCAGATAAGTAATTGGGATGTCAGCAATATAACCAATATGTCTCGTATGTTTGATAGAGCCAAGGCCTTTAACCAACCCCTTAATGACTGGGACGTAAGCAGTGTTACCACTATGCGTAGTATGTTTAATACTGCAGATAACTTTAATCAACCACTTAATGAGTGGGACGTAAGCAGTGTTACTGATATGTTTTTTATGTTTTTTAATGCAGATAACTTTAATCAACCTCTCAATAATTGGGACGTTAGTAGTGTTACCACTATGCATAGTATGTTTTTTAGTGTAAGTAACTTTAACCAACCCCTTAATGACTGGGACGTAAGTAGTGTCACTAATATGGCTAGTATGTTTTCTGGAGTAAATAACTTTAACCAACCCCTTAATGACTGGGAGGTAAGCAGTGTTAACACTATGAGCAATATGTTCCGTGGAGCAAGCAACTTTAATCAAGCACTCAACGATTGGGACGTAAGCAGTGTTACCACTATGAGTAATATGTTTATTGGAGCAGCTGTCTTTAATCAACCACTAAATGATTGGGATGTAAGTAATGTTACCAATATGACAAATATGTTTTATCTTGCAAATGATTTCAATCAACCCCTTAATGAGTGGAATGTAAGTAAAGTCATCTCTATGAAAAGCATGTTTAGGGAAGCAAACAATTTTAATCAACCCCTTAATGCTTGGGAAGTCAATAAAGTTACAAAGATGAATGAAATGTTTTATAAGGCCAGTCATTTCGACCAACAGCTGAACAGCTGGGATGTAAGCAGGGTAACTGATATGCGTTCTATGTTTTATAAAGCTAGTGCCTTTAATCAATCACTTGAGTCTTGGGATGTAAGTCATGTGACGCATATGCGTTCCATGTTTGGAAAGGCCTCCTCTTTTAGTAACCATGATTTAAGTGTATGGAATGTACAAAATGTCACCAACCATATAGATTTTATGCTTGGGGCAGGAAGTGGTAATACGGAACCAAATTGGCCGTAAACTTCTCATAAAATATGTGTCAAGAAACTTTTTTTGCTATAATCTCGAGAGAGCGGGAAGATATGATTATGATAAGAGGTGTATATTATATGGATAGATTAGAATCAGATGATGAGAATAGATACTAATAGTATGACCCACTTCTTTGAAACCCTCTTCTATCGCCCCCGATGGTACCACTGGATCGTATCTCTTTTTCTCCTACCTCTTTCATTAGTGTACGGTATCGGCATGTGGATCAGACGAAAAATTACCCAGAGGAAGCAGTATCCTATACCCATCATTAGCGTCGGAAACCTTGTTATCGGCGGTAGTGGCAAGACTCCTTTTGTCATCGCATTGGCGAAGCATTTTTCTGACCGTAAGGTAGCGATCATCTCTAGAGGATATGGACGGCAGAGTAGTGGGCTGGTTGAGGTGAGTCATGTGGGTGAGGTGTTGGTATCAGTAGATCAGAGTGGGGATGAGGCGATGCTGATGGCGATCAAATCTCCTCATGCCTCCGTGATCGTCTCTGAGAGGCGAGAGCTGGCGATCGAGAGAGCGATAGCGCAAGGCGTTGAACTCATCCTGCTGGATGATGGCTTTAACCGTGTGGAGATCGAGAAGGTTGAGATCCTGCTGGAGCCGGTATCTCTGCCCAACAGACTGCCGCTTCCCTCTGGTCCTATGCGGGAGTTTTCCTGGTGTAGTCGAGTGGCAGATATACAGCTCAAAGAGGGATGGGAGTATCATCGTAAGGTTAGTTACGTGTATCTCAAGGAGCGTATGATACTGGTGACAGCGATCGCTGATCCTGTGCGACTGGATCCTTATCTACCTGAGGGAGTGATCGCCAAAGTAACGCTGGAAGACCATGCCTATTTTGACGAGAAGGTATTGGAAGATCTGTTGGTAAAACAGAAGGCTGATTCGATACTCACCACAGAGAAAGACTGGGTCAAGATGCAGCACTTTAAGCTGCCCATATCGCGAATGAAGTTAGAATTGCAGATAGATAAAACAGCACTTACCAAGATAGAAACAATGACAAGGAAGAACCAGTGAAAGCAAAAACCGATGTGATCCAGACCCTACTGGAGGCACTCCCCTATATCAAAAAGTTTCGTAATCAAACCGTAGTGATCAAATATGGTGGCTCTGCACAGAGTAGTGATGAGCTCAAGGCCAAGTTTGCTCAGGATATCGTACTGCTGCACACCGTAGGTATCCGACCGGTAGTGATACATGGTGGAGGTGCGAGTATCACCAAACTGCTCGATGAGCTGGATATCCACAGTAAATTTGTCGATGGACAGCGGGTGACCAGCAAAGAGGCGATGCGTATCGTAGAGATGGTACTCAGCGGTGAGATCAACAAGGAGATTGTAGCCCTGCTCAACTCACAGGGTGCCAAAGCAGTAGGTATCTCAGGCAAGGATGGTAACTTTATGGAAGCCACAGCCAGAGGCAATGGGGAGTTTGGATATACGGGGGATATTTCGACGGTGGATACCACGCTGATCGATAATATGATAGCCGATCATTTCATCCCGGTGATCGCACCGATCGCCAGTGGAGGTGCGGTGGGGCATCCTGGCTATAATATCAATGCAGACTTGGCAGCCAGTAAGATCGCTGCTTCACTCCATGCCAGAAAAATTTTATTTTTGACAGATACGACCGGTGTATTGGATAAAGAAGGAGAACTTTTGCGTACACTGGATCTTCAGGAGACAGAAGCATTTAAGAGAGATGGAACAATCTACGGGGGGATGGTTCCTAAAGTAGATGCCTGTATCGAAGCGGTACGAGGGGGAGTCAAAAAAGCCCATATTATCGATGGTAGGATAGAACACTCTCTGCTGCTTGAAATCTTGACAAGTCGCGGTGTAGGTACCTGTATAGAGCTCTAAGAGAGGGTACATTGGTAGCTCTTTAGCCCAACGGACAGCTTTTTCGCTATAATATTAGCCTTAATTTAACAATAACAGGTGACACAATGCAATTTATAGAGACGCGTGGCAATGATGGGAAGAGAGCATCTCACGTTCCTTTTTCTGATGCTATCTTGAATCCAAGTGCCAGTTTCGGTGGGCTTTATGTTCCCGAAGCGCTTCCAGATATGGGGATCAGTTTTTTGGCTGATTATATCAACAGTGATTATAAGACCTTGGCGTTCGATCTCCTCAAAAAGTTTGAGATTGATATTGAAGATGATCTACTTTGGGAGGCATTGAACCGCTATGATACTTTTGATGATGCCAACACACCTGTACCGTTAGAGAGTATTGAAGAGGACTGTTTTGTCACAGAGCTTTACCATGGTCCGACGAGAGCCTTTAAAGATATGGCATTGCAGCCTTTTGGTGTGATCTTGAGTGCCCTTGCAAAACAGCGAGGAGAAGAGTATCTGATCATGGCAGCTACCAGCGGTGATACGGGTCCAGCCACTCTGGAGACCTTTAAAAATCGCCCCAATATACGCGTAGCCTGCCTCTACCCTGATGGGGGTACCTCTGATGTACAGAGACTACAGATGGTGACAGAGGATGCGGACAATCTCAAAGTCATCGGTATCCACGGGAACTTTGATGATGCACAGAAAGCACTCAAATCTCTGCTGGCTTCTGAGACATTCAAGGCAGATCTCAAAGCCAAAGGGATCAAGCTTTCTGCGGCTAACTCGGTCAACTTTGGTCGGATCATTTTTCAGATCATCTATCACCTCTATGGGTATCTTGAGCTGGTCAGACAGGACAAGATCGCCTTGGGAGAGAAGGTGTATCTGATCGTTCCTAGCGGAAACTTTGGTAATGCACTGGGTGCCTACTATGCGAAGAAGGCAGGACTGCCAGTAGAGAAGATCCTGATCGCCTCCAACACCAACAATATCCTGACTGATCTCATCAACAAAGGGGAGTATGATATCAGAGACCGAGAGCTGATCCTAACCAACTCTCCGGCAATGGATATTCTCAAGAGCTCCAATGTAGAGAGGGTACTCTTTGATAAATTTGGTACAGACAGAACCAGAGAGATGATGATGGATCTCGAAGAAGAGGGTGTGTATCGCCTCACAGCGGAAGAGCTAGCCTCTCTGAGAGAAGATTTTGATGCAGTCTATAGTAATGATATCGAGGGTAAGACCTATATGGCAGCCTATGCACAAAAAGGCTATATCATGGACCCCCATACGGCTACCTGTGTCAAGGCATACCTGGAACTACGAGAAGAGAAGTTCCCAGCCATTATCTGCTCTACAGCAGAGTGGACAAAGTTTAGCGTGAGTGTTGCAGATGCATTGGGTATAGAGGCAGAAAATGATCTGGAGGCACTGGAGAAGATTTCAGAGGCAACAGAACTCAAGATTCCTTCTATGATCAAAAACCTCTTTTCCAAACCGATCATTCATGAAGATGTAGTAGATAAAGAGCGGATCAGAGAGGAGATGCTGGCTTTTCTATAAGAGACCGGCAGTAATTATTGATGAATCTTTTCAGGCGTCTGTTTTTTATCGGTATTATAGTAGTGTCAGCTACAATGGCAGAGATACCGTTTTGTCGTACATTTAAGCCTGGAATGACAGCATGTAACCCCTATAATACATCCTTTTTAAAAATCACCAAACTGAAGAGAGGGATTGCGAGACTCCGTCATCAACCTATTACTAAAAAAGAGATCCCTATCACAGAAAAAATAAGGGTAAGAAATGGGATGACCCTGAATAATCTTATCAGTAAATATATCAAACGGGAAGAGAGGCTTTATTATAAAGCAGAAAAGAAAAGACTAGAGAAGGTATCTCAACTAAAGCTGGCAGAGAAGACAAGACCTAAAATCAAGCCGATAGTAGAGCCAAAGCCTAAAGCAAAGCCGACAGAAAATAGAGAAACCAAACCTTTGCCGGTACAAAAGCCTAAAAAAATACTGCTGGAGAAAGTCCCTTCAGCGGAAGAGAATAAGACCTTGCTGGTAGAGCCGGGAAAGATATCTAAAACTATTGTCCTGAAACCAGTAACAGAGCCTCCCGTAAAACCATCAATCATAGTAGATAATAATATTACCAAAGATGATCTCTCTACGGAAGAGATGATCCTTCCTGCCGAGCTTGTCCCTGTGGGGGAAGAACCTCCCAAAGAGATAAAGCAGGAGATCAAGGAAGAGTTTGCTGTCTATGTAGTAAAAAAAGGGGATTCACTACTAGGGATAGCCAAGAGATTTGGTATAGATACCACCAATTTGGCCAAAATAAACCACCTAAAGAAAAGACAGCTATTGAGGGTAGGGCAAAAGTTACGGATTCCTCTCTCTCAAGAGCTTGCAGATACGCTTGATCATGCATTCTATATCGTGAGAAAAGGGGATACCCTTTCCAGCATTGCCAGACGTTTCAAAGTCAAACTCAGTGACCTGAAAAAATATAATAAGATTAAAAAAAGATCAGTAATCCATATTGGTCAAGGTTTGGTACTTCCTCTCCCTCACAAACTGGTACAGCTGAAAAGAATAGAAGAGAAAAAGAAAAAAGAGCGTCTTCGTAAGAAGCGTGAACGTGAACGTTTAGCACGTATTGCACTAAAAAAGGCAGAGAGAGCAAGGTTCCTGAAGGCTGCCAAAGGACTCAAGCACAAACTCAGTGTCACTGCTACGGCATATACTTCCCACCGTGGACAGACAGATAAAACACCATTCTTGGCTGCATGGAATAACAGAATTCGCCCTGGTATGAAGGTAATCGCAGTCTCTCGTGATCTGATCTATAAGTATGGGATCACCAACGGTAGTAAAGTACGGATCTCTGGATTGCCGGGTATCTACACCGTGCGGGACAAGATGAACAAAAGATGGCGACGCAAGATCGATATCTATATGGGGACAAGTCGCTGGAGAGCTCTTAGATGGGGACGTAGAAGGGTGACCCTTTATTACTGATCGGAGAGTTGCTCCTCTAACTCCAGTACCTCAAGATAGCGTTCGCTTATCTGCTCATATTCTGCTTCGAGTTTGGCGAGCTGCTTGCTTAAGACGACCAGTCCCTCCTCCTCATAACATGTAGGATCGTACATGCAGCTATTGAGTGTTTCTATTTTGGTTTCGAGCTCCTCAATCTTCTCTGGTAAAAGTGCTAAATCTCGCTGGTCTTTATAGCTGAGTTTGGTAGGTTGTTTTTGCTTGGCATCTACGCTTTCTGATCCTGTTGAAGTGCTCTTTTTGACCATCTCCTTTTCAATCCCATAGAGTACATCCATATCCTTCTCAAGAGCCAGATAATCTGTATAGCTTTGATAGGATTCTTCTACGACACCTGCTCCCTTGAATACTATCAACTTCTGAGCAATTTTATCTACAAAATACCTATCATGACTGACAAAAATCACTGCACCTTGGAAGCTCAGTAGCTTCTCTTCGAGGATATTGATCGTATGGATGTCCAGATCATTGGTAGGTTCATCGAGGATGAGGCAGTCTATCTCCTTGGTAAAGAGCAGTGCCAGAGCGACCCGGTTACGTTCTCCACCACTGAGCTGTCCGATCTTTTTGTCCAGATACTCTTTGGGGAAGAGGAAGTTTTTGAGGTAGCCGTAGACATGCATATCTTTGCCATCTACAAGGACACGATCTCCGGCATTGGGACAGAACGTTTCGATGAGAGTGTGCTCATCATTGAGCATCTCTCGGTGTTGGTCGAAATAGCCGATACGAACCTCTCCTTTTTTAACTACACCGGTATCAGGCTTGAGTCTGCCCAGAAGAAGTTTGAGCAAAGTGGACTTTCCGCTGCCGTTATGTCCCACGATAGCAATCTTGTCTTTTTGCAGTATCCTTGTTGTGAATGCTTTGATAAGCACTTTTTCGCCTATAGAGAAGTTCAGGTCATTGATCTCGAAGAGCATCTTCTTTTTGGCAATGATTTTCTCACCCATGAAGGCTTTCTTCTCTCTCTCGAGTTCCATTTTCATTTTGCGTATGAGTGCGGGGTTGTCTTTGGCCTGTTCACGCAGATCAAAGACCCTGCGTTTACGTCCCTGGTTTCTAGTCTGTCTGGCTTGGATACCTCGACTGAGCCATCGCTCCTCTTTTTTTAAAAATCGAATGAGATTGTCATGCTGCTTCTGCATCGCCATCAGGCGTTGCTCTTTGAGGTGCAGGAAGCTCCCATAGCCTCCTTTATAGCTGACAAGTGCTTGATTCTCTACCTCTACGATACGGGTAGCGATACGGTCGATAAAGTAGCGATCATGCGAGATGAAAAGCAGGGTAAACTTCTCTTTGAGCAGGATCTCTTCGAGAAACTCCACCATATAGACATCCAGATGGTTGGTGGGCTCATCGAGCATGAGTATATCAGGCTTTTTGAGGATCAAAGAAGCGAGTGCTACGCGGCGTTGCTCTCCTCCTGAGAGTGAAGAGACCAGCCTCTCCTCATACTCTTTGAGACGAAATTCCTGCATGATGCGTTCGATCTTGTTGTTCAGATCCCAGGCATTGTGGTGATCGAGGTAGGCACTGACGGCTTCGAGTTCATTTTGCAGGGTTTTGTTCTCATAGTCAGTAGCGATCTGCCCGCTGAGTTCCTCATATCGTTCTTTGGCAGCAGAGAGTGCTGTGAGCTCTTTTTCGATGGCTTGTTTGGTAGTGAGAGTGGGGTCAAAGTGTGGCTGCTGATCGAGCATCTCGATCTGGATAGAGCGATCGATGACCCTCTTGCCATCATCAGGCTCTTCTGTGCCTAGTGCGATCTTCATGAGTGTTGATTTTCCGCACCCATTCTGCCCCACGATAGCAACCCTCTCTCCCTCTGCCAGATGAAAATCCATCCCTGAAAAGATCTGTTTGACATCATAGTTTTTAGCAACAGCAAAGAGGTCGATGAATGCCACGGGGCGTCCTTTGGAAAGTAATGATGGTATTTTAGCAAAAGATTAAGGTCATTTGGCTATATTCGCAGTATAAAATACTATCAAGGTTTTAAAATGCTTTCAACGATTATCTGGATATACACCTTTTACATTATGGTCAAACTTTATATTGCCACTATGCAGATCGGCTTCATCGCTTTTGAGAAGAAAAGGGATCCTGTTCTCATGGGTAAGGGTCGCTATACCGTCGCAGCCAACTATGCGATTACCAAAGAGCGCTTGGGAATGGCAGAGATGATTGTAGATCTGATGCTGTTTGCCTTTTGGGTGACCAAAGGTTTTGCCTGGTTGCAGAGGTTGGTGGGTATCGAGGACAGTGTGATAGCTGCAGTACTTTTCCTCTTTGGATTTTTCGGTATCAATTATCTGGTAATGCTGCCTTTTGAGCTCTATCAGAGGTTTGAGATCGATCAGAAATTTGGATTTAACAAGATGACTCCCAAGATGTACATCATTGATACACTCAAGTCCACTTTCATCTTCGCTGTAGTGGGTGGTGCGGCACTTGGGCTGCTGGCGTGGATCATTTCCAGCTTTCAGAGCTGGTGGTTCTGGGGTTTTATTCTCATGTTTACTATTGCTGTGACTGCCAATGTACTGATGCCGTTTTTTATGGGGCTGTTCAACAAATTCTCTCCGATGGAGGAGGGTGAGCTACGCTCTGCCATCGAGGCAATGATGAGCAAAGTTGGGCTACGCAGTGAGGGCATCTTTGTCATGGATGCGAGCAAACGTGACAGCCGTCTCAATGCCTTTTTTGGTGGATTGGGTAAGAGTAAGCGTGTGGTGCTGTTCGATACCCTGCTGGAGAAGCTCAGTAACAAGGAACTGCTCGCAGTGCTAGGGCATGAATTGGGACACTTCAAGCATGGAGATATCTGGAAAAATATCGGACTTATGGCGGTACTGCTCTTCACTGGGTTTTTTGTATTTGGCAACTTGCCAGACGCTCTCTTCACCCAGATGGGTACCCCACCTAACGCTGGGGTCAAGATCGCTATGCTCTTGCTCTTGTTGCCAGTGCTTAGCTTCCTTTTCACCCCTGTGATGAGCTATGTCTCTCAGCATAACGAATATGCGGCAGATGCCTTTGGTTCAGAGATGGGAGGCAAAGAAAATCTCGTCTCTGCACTGCTCAAGCTGGTGACAGAGAACAAAGCTTTTCCTAAAGCCCATCCGTTGGTGATCTTCTTCTATCATACCCACCCACCAGTGCTGGAGCGACTCAAGGAGCTAGGTTTTGATGCGAGTAAAGTAGATCTGGATGGAGAGTTGCCCAAGGGAGGGATATTTACCTTCGTAGAGCAGGACAAGGCATAAAGCCATGACACTCAAGCAAGCCCTCTCACAAGCCAAAGCGCAGCTCCGCTACGCCTGCGAGCGTCCGCTCTTTGAAGCAGAGATCCTGTTGGCATATCATCTGGGTAAAGAGCGTACCTGGCTCAAGATGTATGATGACAGAGAGCTGGAGGATAGTGTAGGCTATGAAGCACTGGTCGCTAGGCGGGTAGCCCATGAGCCCATGGAGTATATCACGGGGCGTGTGAGCTTCTATGATATCGATCTCTATAGTGCTCCCGGAGCCCTCATCCCTCGTCCAGAGACAGAGGTATTGGTGGATAGGGTATCTGAGATCATTGAGGCAGAGAGCATAGCTTCTATCGCAGAGATCGGTATAGGCTCTGGTGCGATCTCGAT
>Ga0256827_10002643_pt1 | contig 11472 bp, 9 predicted proteins | sample CV84metaG_FD_185977 | JGI IMG/M metagenome (GOLD analysis project Ga0256827, IMG submission 185977) | Hydrothermal vent microbial communities from East Pacific Rise, Pacific Ocean - CV84 | ecosystem: Environmental > Aquatic > Marine > Hydrothermal vents | place: Pacific Ocean: East Pacific Rise... | reverse complement strand
TCCTCTTTCCTCTTTCCTTTTCCTCTTTCCTCTTTCCTCTTTCCTCCCTACCTAGGATTCTCATAATACTTATTCATATTACTACCCCAGTCGTCAATAGGGTTTCCCATATCATCAATTGATTCAAATCCAGAATCTCTTTTTCTTAGGTGAAGTCTCCATTGATAATCGTTTGGTTCTCCAACTGCATTGGAATGCAATAGTTGAAATTCGTTACTAGACAAATCGGTATTATAGAAAATAAACTTAATATTATTTTGTGATTGAGCCTGATAATAATGCCATATTTCAAATGGGTATGCTGAAGGATCATTATACTCTCTCATAATTGAATTAGGTGTTCCATATTGCAAAAACACTCTACCTCTTTCAGTCTCATAACCTTTACTAACTCTACTTCCGTATGCTTCATTAGCTTCTCGTACTCTTTTCATGTATTTTTTAAAACTGTCAAATGGATCATTAATATTTCTATTCTCCCAAAAGCTATATAAATACTGTTGCATTACATACTCATCACCTTTTTTAATAATCATTTTTGCAAAACTCCTATCCATATCCGACGATATTGGAGACATACTTTGTATAATATCAGCTAGAGTATCTTGCCCTGTAATAAGTTCTGCAAATGTAGAAGCAATGCTTACAGATTCAATATCTTCTTTCTTTATAACAACCTTATCATTCTGTCGTTGAAAGAAATATGAAGATTCAGCTAGTTTATTGTTTTCTTTATCTCTAATCTCCATCACAAATGAAAAATTTCCTGATGGCAAATTGCTAATGTCTATATGATTCATTATCACTTGAACATTAGAGCTTTTCATTCGCTTATACTTTTTATACTTAGCGATGATTTTATCATTTTCTATATTCTTAATATAATAATTCAGCAAATATGCTTGGTTTTCACCAAGAATTTTCTGTGTATTATATATCTCTGCATAATAGTTAAGATTACTATCTTGCTCAGGAATATAATTGTAAATATTTGGAGTCAGTAAGTAACCTCCTTTATTATTAATACCTTTTTCATCATTTTTTGTATAATTCTTAAATACTTCTATTGAAGAAATAAATATACTGTCATTAGATTTCGAGATATCAATCTGAGTATTAGTAAAAAAAGCTTTTAGAGTATCGTTTAAGTCATCTATTTTAATACTAACGTTATACTTTCCGTTTTTTAAAATATATCTGTGAGAATGCATAAATATTTGGTTCATTCCAGTTGAATCTGAAATCACAGGAGAGTTAATGATATCTTTTGAATAGCTTATAATTTGCGAATCGATCTTAAATATCATAGTGAGCTCAACTTGAGCTTTAAGTTTGTTGTCTTCTGTTTTTTTCCATTTAAGGCTATTGCCTTTAATGGCTGTATACGTTTCTATATACGAACCATCTTGTGGAGAGTAAAATTCATTGTAATTAAGGTATGCTCTTACATTTTGAGCAGTTATAATATAAGGAAGTAAAGAAAGAGATATTATTATATATATATATTTCATAGTTTATACTTTAGTATGTTGCAAAAGTAGTTTTAATTATTGAAATTTTTTTAATTTTACAGCATAAAAATAGAGTGTGCATATTACTAAGGTTTGTATTTAAGGAGTTCTGCACATTCAATTAAAACATAATTTTAAATTAGTATTGTCCGATAAACTTTCAAAATGTAAATCACTGCCCATCAATCTTTACCTCAGTCCTAAAGGAAGGATTGATTGTCAATGATTTACATCCCTGACTGCCGACAGACTGACTTTAGGATTAGAGGCAAAATAAATTATTGACAATTAATCCGATAAGAAGGTACTAATGACTATTAACATTCAAAAGCCTTTATAATACAAGAGATTTGCCTCTTTTATTATATTTTAATCGGACACTAATAATTTTAAATATAATAATACTCACTAAACTTATAAAATGAAAACCTTTCTTAGAACTAATAAAAAGAGAATCACATTCCTTTTATTAATTACATTAATTATTAATATTGGAGTAATAAGAATTTTCGAAGCTCCATTAAAAAATGAAGTTTGTAAAAGCGGAATTGTTTCTTTCGAATTAGCAAAAGATCTTGATACAACTGTTAAAATATTAGACTCTTGGGATGCAACTGCTAAAAATAGTATGAGTTTAAGTTTGGGCTTTGATTTTCTATTTATCTTAGTTTATTCAAGTTTTATTGCATTATTAATATTCAACATAAATGAACGACTTTGGAAAAATAAACCTTTCCACAAATTAGGAAACATATTAATTGGCCTAATTTTTATCGCAGCCTTTTCCGATGTTATAGAAAACATTGCTTTGATTAAACTATTATTGGGTAATTTAGAACAAGTCTGGTCTTCGGTTTCTTACTATTCTGCGGTAATTAAATTTGGCATCATTTTAATTTGCATAATTTACCTTTTAATTAATTGGGTTTTATTGTTGTTTAAAAGAAACTAAGAGATAATTAAACAAAAAAGGCCATTTCTTTCGAAACAGCCTTAATAAAATATTGTATCCTACAGTAATTATAACTTTGCAATCATTTTAGTTAACTTAGATTTTAAGTTAGCAGCTTTATTTTTATGAATAATTCCGCGCTTAGCATTTTTGTCAATTAAAGAAACAACTTTAGGAAGACCTTTTGTTGCATCATCTTTACTTGTTAATTCACGAAATTTACGAATGCTACTACGCATTGTACGAGCGTAAAAACGATTATGTAATCTTTTCTTTTCGCTAGTTTTAATTCTCTTTAATGCTGACTTATGATTCGCCATTATATTATTTGTATTTTGGTTAAATAAAAAAAGTAGTCCGTAGGGGAATCGAACCCCTGTTACCAGGATGAAAACCTGGCGTCCTAACCCCTAGACGAACGGACCATTATTTGAAATTATTTTATCAAATTTCGGACTGCAAAGATATAGCTTATTTTAAATCCTCCAAACTTTTTTTAAAAAAAAACGTATTTTTTTTATTCTATAGTTACATCACCTGCTTTATACCTGAAACCCAGGCGTTTACCTGTCTTTAGGCTTATGCTAGAGGTTATCTGATTCATTTCTTGAACACTTACAAATTTTACTTGTTCGTATGGAGGTATTAACAAGTCAAATTCTATGGCATATTGGAGTGCCGATTCTATTATCTTTATTAAGTTTTTATCTTCAGTTTTTTGATTGGCAAAGTTGTTAAATAAAAAACCCAATTGTTTTTTGCCTTCAACAATGAAGTGATTTTCATTATTAATAAATATTCTGCCAACAAGATAGCCAATGTCATTTACTCTATTGTATTTGAATGAATCTGCCAAAAAGTTATATATACTAATTGTACCGCAATATGATTTTAAGTTATCATTCTTAATATAACCTGATTGCATCACTGCATGAGCTTTCGGAAACTGGAAAATATTAGAGTGCATTGTAAATACAAGTAAATCTCCAGCAACTTTTAATTCAACTTCATACTTATTTCTCTCAGTATACTCAATGGGTATTTTATTAAGTTCGTCATGTAATTCTTCCTTAATATCATCAGCAAATTCCCTTAAAATTACTTTTATCCTTTTAAAAGTATCCAAAGTATTATCATACACTTTGTACTTATTTACAGACTTAGTTGCCAGTAAATTAATGATTTTATTCCTCGAGTTTGAATCATCCATTATTGGTTGTTTTATTTGGTCAAAGATAGTGATTAATTAATTTGAAATTAAAACATATTTTTGTGTATTTTTGATTTTTGATATTAAAATATAGAAATATTGTATATTATTGATATACAAATATATAAGTCAAACACTTCTTTACTTATTTTGTTTCTTATTTTTTTTTATAAAACATTGATTTAATGAAGATTTTAAAATATTTACTCTATATAATTCTAATTCTAGGCGTAGGTGTTGTGGGTTATTATACCTACATTTTGTACAATGATGCAAAGGATGAGCCAATAGATGCGTTATATTTAATTCCAGAAAATGCGGCTGTAGTATTCTATTCTTCAGATTACGATGCCTTGAAAAATGATTTATTGTCAAAGTCTGAGCTTTGGCCTTTATTTGAGAAAGATGTTAAACTTCAAAATTGGTTGCAAGATTTTGACTCTCTATATATTGGTTTGAAAAAAAGCTTTGAAATAGATAATACTCCAATAAAGTCTTATTATTCAATTCACTTTGCTGGTAATAATAAGTTCCAAAGTGAAATAAGTTTTTATTTTAATAGGTCGATTGACCCCAAGCAAATTGAAAAACAATTGGTTTCAATTGGAAAAGTAGAGTCAAGAGAATTTGAAGGTAAAATAATTAATAGTATAAGATTGGGTGCATCAAAGAAGCGTTTAAATTTCGTATATCAGCATGGTACTTTAAGTGTAAGTGATAATATGCAGTTGATTGAGAAAACTATTCTTGAAGCGAAGGTAAAAAAGAAATCAAAAATTGCAAATGTCAGTAGAATGCTTAAAATAGTTGGTAAAGATTCAAAAGCTTCTGTTTTTATTAATTATAGGTATCTATATCGTCTTATTGGAAGTTTTGCAAGTAAGGAGTATATTAGCAATGTTAGGCATATTAGTTCCTTAAGTGGATATTCTGTACTAGATTTGAATGGTGATGATTTAAGCATGTCATTAAATGGATTTAGTTTTTCAGCTGATTCTGTGTCAAGCCGACTTTCTCAATATAAAGATTATGAAGCTCCAGAGATAGAAATATTTAACCATATTCCTGCGCAAACAGCCTTTGTTTATTACGAGGGAGCTTCTAAGTTAAATGAATTTCTGGAGTATCGTTCTAAAAGTAAATTTGCTGTTGAGGATGAAAGGTCAATGAAGCAGTATAAAGCTGATTTAATGACTGATGTTAGACAATATTTTTATCCTTGGATTAAAAGCGAACTTGCATTCTGTATTCTAAAAGAGAAGGCCAATAAAAATAGTGCAGAGTCTTTTGCTATCATGAATACTTACGACTCCAAAGAAAGCTTGCAGTCATTAAATAAATTGATGAAAATTGCATGTGATTTTAAAGGGGTTATACCTGATACTATTGATTATAGAACCTTTAGAATTAGTAATATACCATTGCCTTATTTAATGTCAAATTTGTTTGGTGATATATTTAATCCATTACAGAATACTTATTTTATTATTGTTGATGATTATGTAGTATTTGCATCAAAGCCGGCAACTTTAGAAAAGTATATTGATAATATCTTAATAAAGAAAACTTTGGCATCGCGTGATGGTTTTAGTGATTTTTATAATAAAATTAGTCCTGAAGCAAATGTTATGATGTATGCAAATATGCATGCTTTTGATAAGATATTTAATAAATTTGTTTCAAGTAATACAAGAGCCTATCTGAAGAGCTCTTCAATGAATTTGAATGATTTTGGAGATGCAAGTATTCAGTTTATTGCTAGTGAAAATGGTGTATATACAGCTGTAAATCTCAATAAAACTGAGATTCCTGAAGATGAGGATGCTGTTTCTTGGCAGATAGCTTTAGATAATAATTTTGTAAAAGGTCCATTCGTAGTTCCTAATCATCGAACAAATAAAAAAGATATCATCGTATTTGATAGTCATAATATGATGTATAGAATAAATCATTTGGGTGAAATATTATGGGCTATTCCAGTTGCAGAATTGCCTTTAGGAGATGTACAATCAGTTGATTTTTATAGAAATGGAAAATATCAAATACTATATAACTCTGCTAAGTATATGTATATGTACGATTTGAATGGAAATAGAGTAGAGGATTATCCTATTCAGATTATTCCGGAAGCAACTGCTCCATTAAATGCAATTGATTATGATAATAATGCTAAATACAGAATAATAATACCATTATCGGATGGGGTAATTCATAATTTTACAATTGAAGGAAGTGAAACTAAAGGATGGAAGAAGCCAAGCATGGAAAATATTGTAATTTCACCAATTCAATATTTTAAATTGGGTTCAAAAGATTTTCTTCTAATTGCTGATACTATGGGTAATGTTGCTTTTAGTAATAGAAGAGGTGAGGCTAGAATTGAAGCGAAATTAGCCTTTACAAATAATTCTAATACCGCATTTTATAAATTAGGACAAAAATTAGTTACGACGGATCGTTTAGGACGCCTTATTATTATTGATGATAAAGGATTGGTAGAGAAGTATTTGGTTCGTGACTTTTCTAAAGCACATTATTTTACATTACTTGATGTGGATATGGATGGTCGCAAAGAATTCTTGTTTTATGATAAAAATGAATTATTTGTATATAATCAGAAAAGAGAATTATTGTGGAAAAAGAATATAGTAAATACTATTATTCCGCAATTTACATCACTAAATAATATGCTTGATGATAGTAGCTCTTTTATGATGTATGAGGTAGATAATCAGCAATTTGTATTCGGCAGTCCAAGTGGCTATTTGAGTGCAAAAGATGAATACTCTGCAAGTAAAAATTATATGGTATATAAGACAACTAAAACTGATAATATACGTCTAGTTAGCGCAAAAGGTAGAATTGTAAGCAACTATTTATTAAAATAATTTGTTTATGATGATGAAATCATTAATTTTAGCATCTTTTTAAAGGATGTTATTCTGAAATAATAATTGAAAAGCACACATGCAATATAAATTTAATAGTTTCTTTTTTAAAACTTTGGTTATTACTTTAATAGGCTTGGTTACTATTAGTTCATGTTATAAAGAAAGGCTAGGTTTTGATAAAATTTCTGGAGGCAGTTTGAGCCCTACTGTTGCAGTTCCTGTAACTTTTGGGGATTTAACAATGTCAGATATGGTCGAAAGAAGTAGTGAAATATGGCTTGAAGATCCAGATGGTCTACTAAGCTTAGTTTATGTTGGTGATACATTATCTGATTTAGCATCTGATGTTATTTCTTTCCCTGACCAAATTAGTGATACTAATATAGTTTTTTCAATGCCTCCAAATTCATTTCCAGGCGATACTATATCCACACCATATCTTACTATTAATAGTAATTTTGAAGGTAGTAATAATGAGCGTATTGATAGCATTCTATTGAAAAGTGGAAATCTTAAAATTGAAATTACAACTGACCTTAATCATTCTAGTACAATTATTATTATTATACCACAAATTACTAAGTATGGCTCTAGCTTTTATCAGCAAATTAATATTCCATATACAAGTGGAGGGTCTCATACAATTACTAGAAATATTTCATTACAGGATTATTTTATTAATTTTCATCAAAATGGTTCAGCTGATAATGAAGTAAATCAATATGTAAAAATAATTGTTTACAGAGGAAATGGCTCTGATAACTCACCGTATAACTTTAGTATAAAACAAACTATTAGTAATATCAATTACTATGAGGTGTATGGGTATTTTCATCAAAAGACTTTTAGCATAGACAAAACAAAAATCCCTATTAGTATGTTTGATAATTCTCATTATTCGCAAATATTTGTTGAAGACCCTGAACTAAGAATGATTTTTGCAAATAGCATTGGTATTCCAATGAATGTTACATTCGATGATTTGTATGTTGAAAGAGATGGAGTGAGGTTAGATATTACTAGTCCATCTTTACCCACAGTAGCTATTAATTACCCAGATGTTAATAGTGTGGGAACTTATGATACAACAGTAATTGCGTTTAACAGTTCAAACTCTAATATTAAGGATGTGTTGGATTTTAATCCAAAGAAACTTATTTATAAAGGTAGTGTGTTATCTAATCCAACATCTACGCTGGTTGATAATTTCATTCTTGATACGAGTAGTGTTGGAGTTAGACTTGAACTTGAAGTTCCTTTATTTGGTAGAGCCTTGACATTTACTCTTCAAGATACTAATGATTTTTCACTTGAAGACACATATGATTTAGATGGCTTAGAAAGCATAGACTTTAACGTAAACTCCTTAAGTTACTTCCCATTTGATGCTAGTCTTCAACTTTATTTTGCTGATACAAATGATGTAGTTATTGATTCATTGTTTGATGGAATGCAAGTTGTACTTAAAGGAGCAATTCCGGGACCAGCACCAGAGTATAAAGTATCTGAACCTGTGCATAGTATGACAACAGTTCAACTTACAGATTCTAAGTTAGATAATATGAAGAAAGCTAAAAGAATAATTCTCTCTGCTTCAATGTCTACTTATGATGAAGGTACTAAGTTGATAAAAATATATAGTGATTATAAACTTTCTTTGGAAATGTCAGCTAAGGGAAAATATAAATTGGATTTCTAATGATAGGATTGATGAATAAAAATATCATGCAAAAAGTATTTGCTTTATTTATTTTTGGGGCCATTATCTTATCTTCAAATAGGAGTGTAGCACAGTACGATATGGGGGTTTATAATCTTAAAGCAGTTCCTCAAACAAATTTGTATAATCCTGCACTTATCCCTGAATATAATATGCATTTTGGATTTCCTGCTTTATCATCGGTATATTCAGGTTTTGGTACAAATGGCGCAAAATATAATCAGTTTTTTAAAAGAATGCCTGATGATTCTTTGCATTTTGATTTTGAAGGAATCCAAAGCAATATTAAAGATGAGAATAGAATATCAGCGAGTGCACGTCAGGAATGGTTGAATTTTGGCATGAAATGGAAAAAGTTCTATTTCTCTTTTTCATTGGCAGATGTTAGCTGTTTGAATCAATATTATCCAAAAAATCTTTTAAATCTTATAGTTGATGGTAATGCTGCATTTATTGGAGAAACTGTGACGCTTGATCCATTATCTATTAAGGCTCTTCACTATAGAGAGTATTCTTTTGGTGCGGCTTATGACTTAAATGATAAATGGAATTTTGGTATTAAAGCAAAGCTGCTTTATGGCAAATCTGCCATTAATACAGAGCAAATGAATCTGAGTCTTGCTACCTCACAAGATTATTATTATTTGGATGTGGAAACAGATTTTAGAATAAATTCTTCTCTTCCTTCAGGCAAAAAAGATACTCTTAATCCTGTTACTTTTGGTGAATATAGTTTCTCTGCTTGGAATATGGGTGTTGGCTTTGATTTAGGCGCAACTTATAAATTGGACGACAAGTTTAGCTTCTCAGCTTCAGTACTTGATTTGGGATATATTCAATTTGATAGATGGATTGATAATTACTATTCAGATAGTAAAATTCATTTCGAAGGGGTTGGTTTTAATCAGTTTGAAGGTCTAGATGATACTCAAAGAGAACAGAAAATAAATGAGATAAAGGATTCTTTATTCGATTTATTTGAGCTTGAAGATGATGCTAAGAAGTTTATAGTTCCTTTAACTGCTAAGGTATATTTAGGTGCAAACTATAATATGAGTGATGTCGATAATGTTGGTGTTTTATTTAGAATGGCAATATATAAAGGTAAATTCATTCCCTCATTTTCAATGTCATATTTTCGCCAATTAAATAAGAATATTGGTGTTACTGCTAATTATACTGTTGCTAATCGAAGTTATTCAAATATTGGTGTTGGTGTGGTTGCTACATTTGAACCTGTTCAAGTTTACTTTTCTACTGATAACTTATATGGTGTTATTTTCCCTGATGATACTAGATATACCAATTTTCACTTTGGTGTTAATTTCATAATTCCAAGTACTAAGGTATTTAAACCGATGATTGATTTATAGTTAGAATCTATGAATTATTAATACTTTTTCTAAATTTATTCTCTTTATTATTTATTTTTTGATTCATGATATCATCGATAAAATGCGTATATTTGTCGATGTAATTTAAATATAAATAGTATGGGGAAAATTAAAGTTTTATTGGTTGAAGATCTATCCTATGTTGAAATAGCATTGAAAGAACGATTAAATGATTTGGGATTTGATGTAGTTGGTATACTTCCACAACCAGAGCAAGTTAATGGTTTTCTAGAGTCAAATAAGGTTGATATTGTAATTACAGATTTATTTATTTCTAAGGCTTATTCTGGCATTAATATGGCTGATGAAGTGATGCCGAAGTTTAATATTCCTGTAATACTTGTTAATGGTGAAGATAATATTGGTAGCTCAGTTCTTAAAAATGCAGCTGCTTATGCAATGTTTATTAAGCCGTTGAAAGATATTGACCTTGCATATACTATCAATGCTGCATGTTCAGCAGATACTCAACCTAAGCAGGAAACAACTAATGATAAATCAAAATCATATATTTTTGTTAGAGCAGATTATAGATTGAATAAGATAAGAGTTAGTGATATTTACTACTTAGAGGCAAAAAAAGACTATGTAACAATTCATACATCTGATAATGTTTATACAGTTCATGCTACTATGAAGGAGATGGAGCGAATATTACCATCAGAGTTATTTATTCGTACTCATAGAAGTTATATAGTAAATATAGATAAAATATTCTCAATTAAATATCCAGATATACTTATTGAGCATAAAATGAAAACAATTCAAATTGGAGGTTTATATCGAAAGGAATTGTTTAATAAAATCAATGTAGTCTAGTAAAAGGCTTAACAAACAACAAACAACGAACAACCAACAAAAAACAATATAACATGTCAGGACATAGTAAATGGTCAACAATAAAGCGTAAAAAGGGAGCATTAGATGCTAAACGCTCAAAGATGTTCTCAAAAGTAATTAAGGAAATAACAGTTGCAGTAAAAGAGGGAGGTTCTGATATAGAATCAAACCCAAGATTGCGTTTAGCGGTTTCTAATGCCAAAGGTGTAAATATGCCAAAGGATAATGTAGCAAGAGCAATTAAAAAAGCTAGTGAAAAAGGAGGAGGTAATTATACTGAGGTAAATTATGAAGGTTATGCTGCACATGGAATAGGAGTGTTTGTGGAATGTGCAACAGATAACCTACAAAGAACGGTTTCAAATGTTCGCTCTTATTTTAATAAGTATAATGGCTCTCTAGGTAAAAATGGATCGTTAAGTTTTGTTTTTGATAGAAAAGGTATTTTTATATTTCCTCAGAGTGATATTGACCTTGAAGAGTTGGAACTTGAATTAATTGATGCAGGAGCTGAAGATATTGAAGCTGAAGAAGGAATGATTAGCGTAACTACTGCTATGGAAGATTTTGGCACAATGATGAAAAAGTTGGAAGAACTTAATATTGAACCAGAAAGTGCAAATCTTGAGCGTATTCCTGTTAATACAGAAACCTTAGATGTAGAGTCTGCAAAGAGAGTTATGAAGCTTATTGATGTAATTGAAGATGATGATGATGTGCAGAATGTATATCATAACCTTGAATTAACAGAAGAATTATTGGAAGCTTTAGACGAATAGGTTTAGAGTATATAATATTATTGAATATAGCCTGATTATCAGGCTATATTTGGTTAAAGGAATTATTATGAAATACAGAGATGATGTAAAATACTATTCGAGAAATGGTGAGCTAATTCCCATAATTAACTTCCCTGTTGAATTGGCATCAAAATCAGGTTTAGCTTATGAGGTT
>Ga0256827_10002642_pt1 | contig 11473 bp, 10 predicted proteins | sample CV84metaG_FD_185977 | JGI IMG/M metagenome (GOLD analysis project Ga0256827, IMG submission 185977) | Hydrothermal vent microbial communities from East Pacific Rise, Pacific Ocean - CV84 | ecosystem: Environmental > Aquatic > Marine > Hydrothermal vents | place: Pacific Ocean: East Pacific Rise... | reverse complement strand
AAAAATCAAAAGTCTCAGGAAGACCCATCATATCATCAAAGTAGAAATCTATTTTTGCAGCAGGAGTAATCCAGTCAAATCCGTTAAGATTAGCTTGAACTGATGGAGCAATTGTTAAATTAGCTCCTAAAGGGATGTCATAATTTACATAAACAGGAAAGCCTCCAGAGCTTAGTCCCAATCCAAAGTTCAATCCCTTATTTGCTTGCCCAAAGGTAAACATTGTTGTAAATACAAATAATGAAAGTAGTACGATTTTTTTCATAATAGTTTAATTTAATTATTATTGTTAGTTATATTTATCACTAATTAAGCTGCAAAAGTAATGCTTTTTTCTATTTATGCAATACACTACTTAAATATTTAATTAAAATAGTTAGGGTTATAATTTGGAGATCTTCTTAAGAGTTGTTTATATAAAGGATTTTAAAGAATTAGTAATTATTAATAATTCAATAATATGATAATTATTAGAAATTATTAATGCTGTATTATACTAATGGTAATATGCTTTTGGTATTTTTGACAATCAAACCATAATTTTTATGAGTGAAAGTAGGCTGCAAAGATGTGACTGGGTTAGCAATGATCAAGTTTGTATTGATTATCATGATAAGGAATGGGGAAGACCCCAGCATGATGATCAGAAACTATTTGAATTTATTATTCTCGAAGGATTTCAAGCAGGATTGAGTTGGAAAACAATATTGAAAAAGCGAGAGAACTTTAGAAAATCTTTTGATGAATTTAATTATCAAAAGATTGCTTTATATGATGATGAGAAAAGAGCTGAACTTAAAGAAGATGTTGGTATAATTAGGAATAGGTTAAAAATTGCTTCAGCAACAATCAATGCAAAAGCTTTTATTGAAATTCAAAAAGAATTTGGAAGCTTTGATAAATATATATGGGGATTTGTGGGTTTTAAGACTATTAATAATAGAGGTTATAATTCTTATAAAGATGCACCTACTACAACTGATATATCTGATAGAATTAGTAAAGATTTAAAACAAAGAGGATTCAAGTTTGTTGGAAGTACTATTATTTATGCTTTCATGCAAGCTATTGGTATGGTGAATGATCATTCTGATGATTGTTTTTGTAAAGTTTAGTTGGCAGTCTTCAGTCGGCAGAATAATAATCAACGAACAATCAACACACCAACATATTAATTCTCCAAAGCTTTAGTGAAGCAGAGTAACACCAACACATTAGTAATTTAACAATTTATCATTTCAACATCTGATTTATTGTATATTTGCATCCACTAAAATTATTATCACAATGTCAGAAACACTAGAATTAGCTAAATATGTAATACCATCTATTGTTGTTTTTTTAACTTCATGGTTTACTATTAAAAGCTTTTTAAGTACCAAAGAAGAGCTGCAAAGGAGAGAACTTAAGGCTAAACTTGATGAACTTCAACTTCAGAATAAGAGAGAAGATAAAAAACAACTAATTCCTATTAGGCTTCAGGCTTATGAGCGTATGGTGCTTTTTGTTGAGAGAATATCTCCACAAAGTCTAATTTTTAGAGTTCAAAGTCCAAATCAGAAAGTGTTTCAATTGCAATCGGCTCTTCTTAAAAGCATAAGAGATGAGTATGAACATAATTTAGCTCAGCAATTATACATCAGTAAAGAAAGTTGGGCTATGCTAAAAACAGCTAAAGAAGATATTGTAAAACTTATTAATAATGCAGCGGCAAATACTAAGCCTGATGATAATGGCATTGAATTAAGTAGAAGAATCTTTGAAATGAGTATGGGAGAGAAACAGAATTCAGAAATTGCTATTGAAATGCTTAAAAAGGATATTCATAAATTATTTTAAGAATAGAAAAGTAAATTAATAATTAAATAGAGCCATTATTTATAAAAATCGGGTAACATGCTACGGCTCAAGTAAATTACCTATAATAAATCTAACAAATGAAGAAAGTATTTTTTTATCTATTATTAGTAGTAGCATTTACTGCTTGTAATAATGAAACTGCAACTAAAGAAACATCTGAAGAAAATGCAGTAGAAATAACACAAGAAGGAATATCAGTTGATAATCTATTGGATAAAATTGAGACTATGGTTGGTCAAGAGGTTTACGTTTTTGGAACCGTTGATCATGTATGTAAGCATGGTGGAGGTAAAATGGTAATATATACAGTAAATCCTGAAAAAGGAATTCACATTGACGCTACTGATGAATCTGGTAAATTTAGAGCAGATGTTCTAATGGATGAGCTGGTTGCTGTATTAGGAACTGTTGATGAATTTGTTGTTGATGATGGTTATATAGCTGAAAAAGAAGCTAAACTTGAAGAAATGAGAGCAGAGCAAGGTGACGACGTAGAAGAAGTAGAAGATGAGCATGAAGGAGAAGAAATACATAAAGGAAATGCTCCTGATAATGATGGTAAACATAAAAAACAGATTAAAGGTTTAGAAAACCAAATAGCATCTCTTAAAGCAGAATTGGATACTGCAAAGGCTCAAGGAAAAGACCATCTTTCTTTTTACTCTGTAAAATGTATTTCTTATAAAATTGTAAAAAGTGATGAGAAAGTTAAAAAAGAATCTAAAGAGGAAAATGAAACTGTAGGTCATCAAGAAAGTGCTGTTGAGAACGAGGCAGAAGTAGAAACTAAGTAAGCAGTTCTCAGTCTGCAGTTCTCAGTCTGCAGCTCTCAGTCTCTACTGTTTACTGAGAACTGTAGACTGTTTACTTTTTAATATTTTAATAATTCAACACTCTTATTAATGGGCAAGAAACTTCGTAAATTTAACAGAGCAACTCACAGAGATTTAGGTTATTTCTTTGTTGCAATGATAATTATTTACTCAATTTCTGGTATTGCAATTAATCATATGAGTGATTGGAATCCTAGTTATACAATTGATAGTTGGGAAGAACAATTGCCAAATACAGAAACTCAAGCAAGTCTTGATAAAACAAAAATTAAAAAATTAATTGCAGATTTTGGAATTGATAGAAAATATCTTAAACACTATTTCCCAAATAATAACACTTGTAAAGTTTTTGTAAAAAGCGGTAATATTATTATTAATCTAGATAAGAGTACAGCAAGGATTGAACTTGTAGAAAGAAGGCTTTTTTTACATTCTTTCAATTGGTTGCATTATAATCCCAATACTGTATGGAAATGGATTTCAGATATATTTGCTGTGTCTCTTATTATTCTTGCCATTAGTGGAATGTTTATCCTCAAAGGTAAAAATGGGCTTAAATGGCGTGGAACAATTCTAATAGGACTTGGAATCTTACTCCCACTAATTTTCTTAGCAATTTATTACTTCTAAATATGGGGATCTGGGGATTTGCTTATGTGTTTATTTGAACTATAATCCCAAAACTAGAACAAACTCACAACTCCGAACTTCCAACTCAGAATTTCCAACTCCGAACTTCCAACTCACAACTCCTAACTTTCCAACTTTTCCTTGTTAATAATTGATATTCTGCAATTTATTATAGTCACTTATTACTCTTATTTTTGTATTAATCTAATATTATAGTAGGCTTATGATAATGCGCAAGGACGTTTTTGCAAATCGCAAATTCGTTGTTTATGGTTTCTTTATTTTTATTGGAATAATATTTCTAATAAGATTGTTCTACTTACAACTTTCAAGTCAACAGTACGCATCTGCAGCTGATAATAATACTCGTCGTGATGTCACAATTTACCCACCTAGAGGCTTAATATATGATAGAAATGGAGAACTAATTGTATACAACGAGGCTGTATTCGATTTAATGATAATTCCAGGAAGAGTTAAGGATATAGAAATTAATAAACTGTGTCTTTTGCTTGATATTGATTCTCTAGAATATGTAAAAAGGTATAAAAAGGCGAGAAAATATAGTAGAAGAAGAGCAAGTATTTTTGAGAAGCAATTATCAAAAAGGCAAACAGCATTTCTACAAGAAAAATTATATAAATATCCTGGCTTCTATGTACAGGCTCGTACATTAAGAAAGTATCCATTTGCTAATGCTGCTCACCTTTTAGGTTATATTAGTGAAGTAAATCAGAAAGAGCTTGCTAAGGATACATTTTATTCTCAGGGCGATTATATTGGCAAAAGTGGAATTGAGAAATTCTATGAAAAAGAACTAAGAGGAGTAAAGGGTGTGAAGAAACTTATGGTTGATGTTTATAATCGCGAAAAAGGTGCATTTCATAAAGGAATATATGATATACCTGCTGAGAATGGGAGTGATTTGCATACTGGAATTGACATTAAACTTCAGGGTTACGGAGAAGAACTAATGAAGAATAAGATAGGTGCTATAGTTGCCATTGAACCCCAAACTGGTGAAATACTTTCAATGGTGAATTCCCCTTCTTATGACCCTAATATGTTAGTTGGTAGAATTCGGTCTAAGAACTATAATATACTACTAAGGGACACATTCAAACCATTGATATCTCGTGCATTAATTTCATCTTATCCTCCAGGTTCTACCTTCAAACTTGTGCAAGCTTTAATAGGACAACAAGAGAAAGTTTTATTTAATAGTACTCAGTATTCATGTCATAATGGATTCAGTTATAAAGGTTTACATGTTGGTTGTCATTCGCATACTCCTATTATTGCTTTAGAACAATCCATTGAAATTTCGTGCAATGCATACTATTGTAATGTGTATCGTAGCATAATTGATAATCCAAAATATAAAAATTCTGAAGAGGCTTTTAGAGCGTGGAGAAACTATGTTACTAATATGGGCTTTGGAGTGAAATATGGAATTGATTTGCCTTACGAGAAATCAGGAAATATTCCAAAACCAGAATATTACGATAAGTATTATGGAAAAGGGCATTGGAATGCAATTACTACAATTTCTCTTTCCATTGGTCAAGGAGAAATACTTGCAACTCCTCTTCAGCTGGCAAACCAAGCTGCATGGATAGCAAATAGAGGCTATTATTATACACCTCATATTGTGAGTAGTGTTGGTGACAGTTTAAAAAAAGACCTTAAATATACTGAGAAACACAATGTAGGCATTGATAGAGAATACTTTGATATAGTAGTAGATGGAATGGAGTTGGTGGTAAAGCAAGGAACAGCACGTTTGGCAAGAATCGATAGTGTGGCTGTTTGTGGTAAAACAGGTACAGCACAGAATCCTCATGGTGAAAATCACTCTGTATTTATTGCTTTTGCGCCAAAAGATAATCCACAAATTGCCATAGCAGTTTTTGTTGAGAATTCTGGTTATGGTGGTACTTGGGCAGCTCCTATTGCTAGTCTTATGATTGAGAAATACCTTAAAGGTGAGATTAGTAAGAAACGTGAGTGGCTTGAGAAAAGAATGTTAAATGGAGACTTAATACACGCTAAATGAGAGAAAGAAGATTGATATGGCGCGATTTGGATTGGACAATAATAAGTATCTATTTAATACTAGTATTATTTGGTTGGATAAATATTTATTCTGCTGTTTATAGTCAAGAACATAGTAATATCTTTGATTTTAGTCAGCGCTATGGTAAGCAATTAATATGGATTATAGCATCCATTTTTATTGCCTTTACTATTCTTCTTATTGATCCAAAGTTCTTTAGCCAATCTGCTTATTTTATTTATGGATTTCACCTACTTACTTTGGTATTTGTACTCCTGTTTGGAAAGGAGGTTGCAGGCTCCAAATCATGGTTTCAGATAGGGAGTTTTGCAATTCAACCAGCTGAGTTTGTGAAATATGCAACAGCCTTAGCTTTGGCTTTCTATCTTAGTAATAAGAGTGGCAAGGTAGAGAATTTTAAAGCTACATTTATTGCAGGTATTATTATTTTCATACCCGCAATAATGATCATTCTTCAAAATGATACAGGAAGTGCTTTGGTTTATGTTTCGTTTATTTTTGTGCTTTACCGATTTGGCCTTTCTGGAAATATTTTTGTGGTTGGATTTGTATTTGTTGTGCTTGCAATTCTAGCTTTATTGTTACAAACTGTAATGCAAAAGCTAATTTTAGTGGGAGTAATATTTTTGGTTATTGCTATACTCTTCTATTTTATTAAAAAGAATATGAAAAGTATTCTAGGTCTTCTTGCTGTATTTTTATTACTTACGGGCTATATTTTTTCAGTTGGATTTGCATTCTCAAAATTACAGCCTCATCAACAGATACGTATAAAAGTTCTTTTAAATATGGAGCAAGACCTGAGGGGAGCTGGTTATAATGTTAATCAGGCTAAAATTGCAATTGGTTCGGGAGGATTCTCGGGTAAAGGCTTTTTGGAAGGAACTCAAACTAAATTTAATTTTGTGCCTGAGCAAAGTACGGACTTTATTTTTTGTACAGTTGGAGAAGAATGGGGTTTCATGGGAAGCGCTTTTGTAGTTGTTTTGTTTGTAATTCTTTTAATTAGAATAGCTTATGTTGCCGAGCGGCAGCGGTCCTTATTTTCAAAAATATATGGTTATGGGGTAGCTTCAATTCTGTTTTTTCATTTTACTATTAATATTGGAATGGTATTGGGCTTACTTCCGGTTATTGGAATTCCTTTGCCTTTCTTTAGTTATGGAGGTTCTTCACTATGGGCATTTACAATATTACTATTTATTTTTATCCGTCAAGATGGAGAGAGAATGAAGTTGCTTTAAATCAATAAATCCTCATCAAACTAAACATCAAATTCATTACTTTTGTTCTCTATTAATTTACAAAATAGCAAACTATGACACCTCAAGTAAGTATAATAATGGGAAGCACTTCCGATTTGCCTGTAATGCAGAAGGCCGCAGATTTTTTTGAAGAAATGGAAATTCCTTTTGAGATGAATGCTTTGTCTGCTCATCGTACGCCAGAAGCAGTTGAAAAATTTGCTAAAGAGGCTGCTGATAAAGGCATAAAAGTAATTATTGCAGGAGCAGGTATGGCTGCACATTTGCCAGGTGTAATTGCAGCAATGACACCAATTCCTACTATTGGTGTTCCAATTAAAGCTACTCTTGATGGTATGGATGCTCTTTTGGCTATTGTACAAATGCCTCCAGGTATTCCAGTTGCTACAGTCGCTATTAATGGTGCTCTTAATGCAGGTATTCTTGCTGCTCAGATGATGGCCACAGGTGATAAGTCCTTATTTGATAAAACAGTAGCTTATAAAGAAGCTCTTAAAGGAAAGATTGAAAAAGCTAATCAAAATCTAGCAAAAGTTTCATATAAGTATAAAACTAACTAATGGAAGTTGAATTATTTATACCATGCTTCATAGATCAATTGTACCCTGATACTGGTTTCAATTTGGTTAAAATTCTTGAAAAATTAGATATCGAAGTGCATTATAATACAAAGCAAACTTGTTGTGGTCAAATGGCTTTCAATAGTGGTTATTGGGACGAAGCTCAGGAACTTGGTGAAAAGTTTATTAAAGATTTTAATACTGGTAGAATGATAGTTGGACCTAGTGCATCTTGTATTAGCATGGTTAAGAATCATTATCCTAAATTCTTTCATAATTCATCATTGCATAATGTTTACAAAGAGGTTCAATCTAATATTATTGAAATTTCTGATTTCTTGGTTAATCATTTGCATGTTACAAATTTAGGAGCTAAGTTTCCTCATAAAGTTACAGTTCACGATAGTTGCTCTGCCAAGAGAGAATATGGGCTTACTCATGAGGTAAGAACTCTTTTAGCTAATGTTAAGGATATAGAGATTGTTGAAATGAAAGAAAGTGATACTTGTTGTGGCTTTGGAGGTACATTCTCTGTAAAGCACGAATCAATTTCTTCATCTATGGCTGAACGAAAAGTTAAGAATGCAATGGATACTGGCGCTGAATTTATTGTAAGTACTGAGTCATCATGTCTTTTGCATATTGAAGCTTATATTAAAGAGCATAAATTACCAATAAAAACCATTCATATAGTTGATATCTTAGCCTCTGGTTGGGAGCTTTAATAATTATTTATGACTAATTCTGAACCTGATTTATTAATTCGATTTGCTGATAGCACGGATTTACTTTCAATTGTGGAAATATATAATCAAGCAATTAGGAGTAAGAGGGCAACTGCTGATTTGGATGAATATAGTCTGACTAATAGGGTAGAGTGGTTTGAGAGTTTTGATAGAGAAAAATATCCATTATATATTATAGAGTATAAAGGAGATGTTGTTGGCTATTGTTCATTAAGTCCTTACAGAAAAGGCAGAAGAGCAATGTCAACTGTTGCTGAGGTTAGCTATTATCTAGATTATTCTTATCATGGAAAAAATATTGGAAGTTCTTTGCTACAATATGTTATTTCCGATTGTAAGAGAATAGGAATTAATACTCTATTGGCAATCTTATTAGATATAAATAATACAAGTGTTGGACTTTTGGAAAAATTCAATTTTGAAAAATGGGGTTATTTCCCAAATATTGCGGATATTGAGGGCGTTAAGTGTGGTCAGTTTGTCTACGGTTTAAAGGTAGGCGAATAAATTTCGTATATTTTTCATGTTTTTTTTGGTTTCGCAGAAATAAAATTTATCACTATTAAATATTTTTACTACTTTTATACTCTAAATGGTATTCAGATACCGAATATCTTAATAGCGTATATTTAGTTCATTAATAAAATATTTTCTTATGCGAATTACAGGAATGAAGTATGGTGCTCCAGTGCTTGAGTTAGCAGGATTCCCTATCCCAGAGGTTCTAGATGCTGATGCTACTATGGCTGAAATAGAAGCTTTAATCAATAAGCGAGGTAAATGTGTTGTTAAACCAATTTTTTACGGTGGAGTTGGTAAAAAAGGCAAGGCAGGACTAGTAAAAATTGTGGATTCAATCGCAGAAGCACAAAATGCTAAACGTCAATTGTATTTCGCAGAACATTTTTTTCATAATGAACGCATCCAGTCCAATGGAGTAACTTTTGAGGAGTTTATTCCATCTTCGTATGAGGTTTATTTCAATTTTTCAGTTTCTACGGTTACTCGTAGGGTAAATTTTACTCTTACTCATCATGGTGGAGTAGATATTGAAGAGCTCGATAAATCTATGATTTTTGAAGGTTCTTTCGATGCTATTACTGGACTGAAATCCTATCATATTATTGATGCATTGAGTCAACTTAATGCTCCAGATGAAGTTATTAGTCCGCTTACTCAATATTTGCCAAGTTTGTGGAATCTTTATAACGATTTTGGATTTACTACCCTTGAAATTAATCCTATTCGTATGGAGAATAGAAAAGGGCGATTAGTACCTATAGCCTGTGATTTTAAAGGACAATTCGATCAAGATAATCCTCAATACAAAAGATTAAATCTACCACCAGAGATTTTTCATAGCGATCTTTCAGAATTTGAAGCAGAGATTAATACTCTACGTACTTACCAAGGTCAAAGCGATGTAGTTGTAATTAATCCTGAAGGAACAATTACTCCATTTATGTTTGGTGGAGGTGCTAATAGTGCGGCAACAGAAGTATTATCAACTAAAACAACTATTTCCAGTGATTTTGGAGGGAATCCTCCATATGAAAAAATGTATGAGATTGCCTCAATTACTTTTAAGTATTGGCTTAAAAATTCAAATGTACTATTGATAATCGGAGGTAAAGCAAATAATACAGATATTTATGTAACTCTTAAGGGAGTAGCAGATGCTTTGCGTGATTATGCTGTAAAGAATGGAAAACCCAATATATATGTGATTGTAGGTAGAGGAGGTCCAAATTTAATAAAAGGATTTTCGTATGCAGCAAATATTTTAGATAATCTTGAAATACCATATAAGTTCTTTGGCTATGATAGTTCTATGTTAGAGGTAATTCAATATGCCGTAGATATTGATAATTGGATGATTAATAATTAATGATTAGGAATTAATAATTAGGAATTAAGAATAAAAAAATTCATTGGCATTCTCCTCTACCTACTAGCAGGCAGGCTTCAGGGCGGGGAATAAAATGACAAAGAATTTTTTTGAGGAATTTAAATGTTGATTTGGTGAGTTGACTGTTTAACTGTTCAAATAAACAAATCACCAAATAAACAAATCACCAATAATAATAATGTTATGAATAATATACAAAACCCATTTCCATATTATGTGGGAATAAAATCATTGGAAGAATTAGCTACTAAAGATAATAAAGTAGTAGTAATGAATATATTAGGTAATGAGAGTAGAAAGGTTACACCAATTTCTCATGCCTTTAGTGGAGGTAATATTGTGGCTGGAGTTCAATATGGTCGTCCGGGGAAACTTAAAACTCCAATTGGAGATATTCCAGTTTATTCTCGATTGGCAGAAGTAGTTAAGAACCATAGCTATGATACGGCTGTTGTTTATCTTCCTCCTCAAGCAGTATTTTATGCTGTAACAGAGCTTTGTCATTATAAAGGTAATGGAGAGAGTGATTTGGAGAAGATTATTATTGTTACGGAGAAAATTAGTGTTAAAGATCAACGCATGATAAGAGCTATTTGTCAAGCAAGTGAAATTGATGTTTTTGGAGCTAATTCTCTTGGTCTTGCTGATTCTTGGAATCATGTGAGAATTGGAGGTGCTTTGGGAGGTGATAATCCCGAGGAAACATTATTGAAAGGATCTACTGCAATTCATTCTAATTCTGGTAATTTTGGTAATACTATAGCTGAATATTTGAAGACAGAAGGAATTGGTACTACTAATATTGTTAGTTCTGGTAAGGATACAATAATTCAATTTGCAGCGGCAGAATTTCTATATGCGGCTCAAAATGATGAAAGAACAAAACTTGCATTAATGTATATTGAACCTGGTGGGTTTTACGAAAAACAAGCTTTGGATTGGATAGGAGAAGGTAAATTTGAATTTAATAAGCCAATTATTGCTTGTGTAACTGGTAGATGGAAGTCAAATATTAGTCGAGCTGTTGGTCATGCAGGAGCATTAGCAGGATCTAATGATGATGCTGAATCTAAAGAAAAATGGTTTGATGAGTATTTTGAAGTACCTGTTTTTAATCCAGATTTTCCTGAGAAAGTCGGAAAGAAAGGCGTAAGGATAACATCAATTCAGCATGCCCCTTTGGCAGCAAAAGCATTATATAATATGATGGGCATAGAGCCTGACTTTGAACCTAAAGGAGACTTAAGTCTTAAACCATGGATGGGAAATGATTTTAATATGAAATTACCTCCCAATTTAAGACTAGATAATGTAGAGGCCCTTGAGCCTTATAATGAACAAATATTGGAAGCTAATAAGCAGCTTGGTGCAATATTCTTAAAGCAAAAGATGAGAAATGCTTCTGGTGCATCACGTATTAATGCTAAAACACAAGTAGCTGAACTACACTCAATGCCAGTTATTGATCTTATTGATTACCCTTTGGAGAGTAATATGGTTTTTGCTATTACTAAGATGCGCCCTGATAAGGCATCCTATAAATTGATTAATATTTGTTTGAATTATCTGAGCAAATCGGATAGCGTGTATATG
>Ga0256827_10002641_pt1 | contig 11479 bp, 7 predicted proteins | sample CV84metaG_FD_185977 | JGI IMG/M metagenome (GOLD analysis project Ga0256827, IMG submission 185977) | Hydrothermal vent microbial communities from East Pacific Rise, Pacific Ocean - CV84 | ecosystem: Environmental > Aquatic > Marine > Hydrothermal vents | place: Pacific Ocean: East Pacific Rise... | reverse complement strand
CCTATTGATAATTTATATAATTGTAATGGTATGATATATTCATTACAACTTAATACTTATGCTAAGATGCTTATTGATAGAGGTTTTAAATTTAAAGGTGCAATTCTAATTCAAATTAGAGATACATTTGTTCTTAATGAATATGGTATGCCTAAAGTTGATAATAAAGGACAATATATTGTAGTAGAAGATGAACCTGAAAGAGTTGATACTTATGTTATTAATGATTATCAAAAAGAAGTATCATTAATGTTTGATTATCATTTTAAAACAAACCTTGCTAATAGACAATTAAAGATTTTTTAATATTTGCTTGCATATTGTAATAAAATTATATACATTTGTATAGTCATGTTTAAATCAATGTTAGTTATTATTATTATTAGTGTTAGTATAAATTTTAAGTTTACCGATTGCTAATTTATTTTTAATCTTGTGGGTGATTAATTCCTTAATAATTAACATTATACAACTCTTGCTAATAACGGCAAGAGTTGTTTTAATAATAAAAATGATATTATGAAATTTGTATTTGAACCTGTAGATGACTTTGCTAATTATATTGCAGAAGATAAAAGTAAATATCGAACTGCTGCATCTGCTGGTTATATTGATCCTGATAATGACTTTCTTATTGGTGAAAGTGGTGGGTTTCTATTTAATATGAATTTTAAATTTATTGATACTCATCTATTAAGTCCTGCTGCTAATTATAAAAAGAAATATGGTGTTTATATTAAAGATAAGATAGATAGTATTCCTCATCGTAAATTTAGACGTAGAGAAGAAGATAGACGTAAGAATGGATTTATAGCTCCTTGTAAACTTATGCCTGATGGTAGTATTCATGATCTTAGAATAACAGGCGAACATTATAATTTTCTTAATTATTCTGAAATTCTTAAACTAGATGTTGATAGCACTAAAAATAATCATACTGCTATTAAGAAAAAAGGTTTTCCTAGATTTTTTGATAGTCAATATTGGTGGTATAAAGTTAAAGAGTTTAGTAGAGCTAATGGTTATAATGTTATTGTTTGTAAAACTAGACGTGCTGGATTTAGTTACATGGAAGGTAAAGGTTCTGCTAATACTATTAATCTTACTCCTAATAAAACAGTTTTACTTGTAGCTTGGGATAAAAAATATATTACTACAGGTAATGCTATTGCTAATATGGCTCTTGATCAAATTGATTATTATGAAACTCAAACTCCTTTTGTTAGAGGCGTTATTAGTCGTAACATAGAAGATATTAAATTAGGATATAGAGATAAATATAAACGTGTATTTGGTTATAAATCTGGTATTGTATCTGTATCTACATTTAATAATGCTAATGCTGCTGTTGGTAAAGATAGTGATGAGATTAAAGTTGAGGAACGTGGAACGTTACCTAATTTTGATGACTTTATGACACAAACTGAACCTACTCTTAGAACAGGTAGTTATGTTACAGGTCAAGCTATTGTTTTTGGAACTGTTAACAGTGATAGTGAAACTGCTGAAGATTTTGAACGTGACTTTCGTAATCCTAAACGTTGGCGTTTTATGCCTTTTGAAAATGTTTGGGATAAGAATAAACGTGATGAGATTTGTGGTTTTTATAAACCTTTTTGGTGGGGTCTTGAAGGAGAATATGACGGTAAACTTGCAATGGATAAAAATGGTAATACTGATTATAAGATTGCTATTAAAGTTGCAGAACTTGAACATAGGCTTAAATATGATACTGCTGAAACAATAAAGGATTATATTGATTTTAAAGGTCAATATGGTAATACTCCTGCTGATAGTTTTGCAAGTAGTTCTAGTAATATGTTTAGTAGTGAAGAATTAGAACTTCATTATAAAGCGGTTAAGAATAAAGTTATAGGTAATTATTATCGTGACGGAATACTTGAAGAATTTAAAGCTGCTAATAGTTCTATTAAAGATAGTATTGTATTTCGTAGTAATGAATGGTTAATGACGCAAGGTCGTCAAAAAGAAATACATCCTTATATTACTAGACTTCATCCTGATCCTAAAGGTGATAATTTAGGTTCTATTAGATTATTTCATGCACCTATTAAAATCAATGGTTCTATACCTGATAATTTATATAGAATATGGGTTGACCCTTATGGTGTAGATAAAGATGCTAATAAAGATATAACAAGAGATAATAGTTTTGGTACTATATATATTTATTTAGTTCCTAATAATGTTACTAATAGTCGTGGTGATGTATTAGTTGCTAGTTATATTGGTCGTCCTCTTAAACAAGAACATTTTGATAGACTTCTTCTTAAACTTAGTAAATTTTATAATGCTAAGGTTATGACTGAAAATGATAGAGGACAAGTTATTCAAGATTTTAAACATTGGAAAGAAACTAATAGACTTGTCGGTGAACCTACTTTTGCTTGGGACGTTAAACTTCAAGGTAGTATAGGTAGAGGTTTTGGTATTTCAATGGGTGCTGGTTCTAGTAATCGAAGACTTAAAGGACTTGAACTTCTTTATGAATGGTTATATACTAAAGTTGGGGTTGATGAATTTGGTAATAATAAATATGTGTTTCATTATATAGATGATGAAGGTTTACTTAATGAACTTTTGAAATTTAATCTTAAAGGTAACTTTGATAGAATATCTGCTCTTATTGTAGGTATGTATGATATTAAAGAAATGCTTTATACTAATACTAAACCTAAGTCTAAAAAGAATAATAATTTAATAGGTGGAACTAAGAATATATTTGAACGTGCTTGGTATTAATTAAAATAATGTTGTTATGAGTGTATATGCTCCTAAAGCTATTGATCTTTATGAGATTGATAAACGTAAAAATGATAAGCCTTATTATATGGCTATTATGAATTTCTTTCGTAAGTATGCTGGTAATACTTCTAAAGATATTGCTGAAATTGAAGATTTATTATATGGTGTTATTAAGAATAGTGAATATAAGTGGATACTTAATCCTTATAATGCTACTGATGAACGTTTTCGTAAATATCCTGGTGACCTTAAAAATATGGATATTATAATGCCTATTGTTCGTAAATTTATTGGTGAATATATTAAAAGTACTAATACTTTTACTGTTATTTCTAAACTACCTAATGAAGATAATGAATTTTTAGATAGTCTCAATGAGTATATGCTTACCCAACTTGATAGGAAAGCTAAAGCTATGCTTAATGAAACTCTTAATGAAGTCAATCAAGAAGATAATCCTATTAATGAACTAGATAAGAATATTAATCTTGAACAAGAAGCTAAAGAGTTTGAACTTCGTTGGAAAGATCAACGTGCTATTGTAGATCAAGAACTACTTGATTTTCTTAAATATTCAACTGATGATGAATATGCTTATCTAAAGGCTTATACTTATTGGATAATATATGGTCAATATTTTGTTGATAGATATATTCATAATGACGATCTTATTAAAGAAGTATTACATCCTAGTCAAGTATTTCTTATTTATAGTAATGCTGATTTTGTAGATGAATATGACGGTGCTATTATTAAAAAGTGGATGACTTTATCTGAAATACTATCTGCTTTTAATGATAAGCTAACTAATAAAGATAAGAAGTATCTTAAAGATATTCATACTAGATTTAATGAAACAGGTCAAACTCAAGTAGATACTCAATTATTACTTACATATTATAGTGCTGAATTAGGTAATAATATGCCTGAACAACGTAAAGATGTTCTTAATAAAAAAGGTCATTTCTCTGTTGATAAACTTTACTTTAAAGCATTTAAAGAAATTAAAATTCTTACTTATACTGACATTCTAGGTAAAGAACAACAAATGGAAGTTGAACGTGATTATAAACTAGATGAAAGTATTGGTGATATTAAACTAGAAACTGATTATATTCCTACTGTATATGTAATGTATGCTATTGGTGATATTTATACAGGTGTTTATATTCCTCCTGAAGAAATACCTGTTCAACGTAATAAGATTAATAATAATTATGCTTGTAAACTTCCTATTACAGGTAAGATTAATCTTATGCCTTTATTTCCTAATCATTCAATTCCTTTAACTTTAAAGTATTATCAAAAAGTTATTAATATTCTTTATCTTGCTAGAGAACGTGCTATTGCTAAAAATCATGGTAAGATTGCTGTATTTCCTAAAGGACTGCTTGGCGGTGATGATATTGAACAAGAAGAACAATTGTATCGTATGACTAGTTCAGGTATTGCTTTTCCTGATGATAGTGTTAGTAATTTTGCAGTAGCTGTTCAAGCTCTTAAAGCTATTGATCTTTCTGACTATAATTATATTGAAAGTCTTAGTAGATTAATTATAGAAACTAAACAACTTGCTAATGATGCTGTTGATATGAACCCTCAACGTGCTGGTGAAATGTATCCTACATCTGGTAAGTATGTTACTGAACAAGCTATTATGAGAAGTAGTCTTGGTAGTGCTATGATTAATGAAGTATTTAATAAAGCTCGTTGTAAAGATTATGAGGCTGATATTGATTTTACTAAAGTTGCTTGGATTGATGGTAAGAAAGGTAAATATATGTCTAGTAATCGTAAGACTAAATTCTTTGAAATTAATGGATATGAGCATTGTGAAACTGAATATGGAATATTTGTTGATAATAGTCTTAAACTAAATGATAAATTAAATAAATTACAAGATCTTGCTTTTAGTGCTAGTCAAAATGGTCAATTTAATATTGCTATTGAGGCTATTGATACTGAAAATCTATCTAAACTTAAAGAGATACTTTTACATTATCAAGAACTTGAACAAAAACGTGCTAAAGAAGCTCAAGAAAATGAAGCTCAAAATGCTCAAACAGAAGCTAAAGGAGTTATTGAGGCTGCTAAACTTAAAGAAGAGCATGAAGATAGACGTAATACTCAAGATAATATCACTAAACTAAAAAATAAACTAATTGATTATAAAATGACTGAACTAAAAGAAAATAAAGCCGTATCCGATGATACTGATAATATAGTTAAAGAATTAGAAGATACAATACAAAGTCTTGAAAGTCAATTAGAAACAACAAATATTAATGTTTAATGTATTATATATTTGGTTATTACTATAATTATTATTAATATTGTATTGAATTGTAAATTTAAAAAAGTTAATGTTATGAACGAAGATGTAAATTTTGTTGAATTAGTAAGCGGTAATGAAGATATTATCAATAACGCAACATCTAATGAAATTACTGATGTCGATTTTATATCTAAATTAAATGATGAACATAAAAGTAAAATTATTAATGCTGTTGGTGGTAAATCTTTTGATTTAGAAGGTAATATTCTTAATGATAAGAATGAAGTTATTCTTAGTGCTACTGATTTTCGTAAATCACTCGCTAATCAATTGAATGCAGACCCTACTGTTTCTTCTATTGAAGATGTTGAGGCTATTGTTATCGATGATGTTGAGCTAACTATTAATGAAAATGGTGAAGCTATTGATGCTGACGGTAATATAGTTAAAACTAGAGAAGAAGTTGAGAGTATCATTGCTGAACAATCTGATGGGGACACTGATTTAAGTGATGTTGGGGCACTTATGCAAAAAGTTACTGAACTTACCGGTTTTGAATTAACAGATGCTAATGGTAATCCTGTTGAATTTGAACCTACTGTTGATGGTTTTGCTAAACGTGAAGAATATCTTGTTAATACTTATGGTAAGAATATTGCTATTAATGCTCTTAATAGTATTTTTGAAAGTAAACCTGAACTTAAAGAACTATATGAATATATAGAGCTTAATGGTTCTGTGGAAGGTTTTTCTTTTGGTGAGAAACCTTTAGATATTAAACTTACTGAAGAAAATACTGATGCACACCGTAATTTAATCATTAAAGGTCAAATGATGAAAGGTAATAGTCGTGAAGTTGCTGAAACTATTGCTAATGCCTTTATTGATGATGGTAAAAGTCTTGCTGCTGCTCAAGCTGAATTAGAATTTATTAATGGTCGTATTAATGAACAAGCTACTCGCAGACAACAAGCTATTGCTGTTAAGCAACAAGAAGAACGTCAAAGACAACTTGAAGTATTTAATAAAGTTAAGAGTATAGTTTCATCTGGTAAATTAGGTGATGTTACTATTCCTGCAATGATTAAAACTAGAGATGCTAATGGTAATGTTGTTCAACGTAATCGTGATGAATTTTTAGCATATTATGCAATGCCTGTTAAAGATGGTAAAACTCAATATGAAATTGATGCTACTAGTCGTAAACTAGAAGATAAATTATTAGATGCTTACTTATTATTTACAGGTAATAATAATAAAGATTTAATTGATGCTTCGGCAAAGACTAAACATATAAAATTTATTCGTAAAGCTAAAAAAGGTGCGGTTGGTAGTGGACAACAACAACAACGTAATATGGGTGGTAATAAGATTGACGTTAATAATATTCGTATTTAATCAATCTATTAATTAAAAAATTGTTATTATGATTAGAAATGTAACAACTGCTAGATATGACGATAGTATTCATACTAGCGAAAACACTCTTGTTAGATTAATGTTGGCTCAACCTGACAAATTATCTAAAAGACTTATTTATAAATGGGGTAAAGATAGTGATAAATTTCCTTTGACTGTTCTTACAGAGGGTCAAGAGGGTAATGCTTCTGAAAATCCGGTTAATTCTATTGAATATACACTTGATATTATGGGTAGAATTACTCATACTGATGAACTTGTATATGCTGAATATGCTCCTACTGTAACAGTTGGTAAAGGATATACTCCTTTTAATATATATGCTAAAACTAATAAATTTACTCGTGACTTTGGTTTGATTGCAGCTGATGGTGTTACTATGGCTCGTATCATGACTGAAGGAGTTGAAGTTCCTGGTCGTGGTTGGAGATTTGTTTGTGAACTTAAAGCTACTACTGCCGAAGAAGGTATGAGTGCTGAACTTTTACAACCTGGTAAGATTTGGGTTATGACTGCTCCTACTGTTGCAGAACAACTTTCAAGAGGTAATAAGACTAGTGTTATTGGTCCAAGTAAATTAGCTAATCAACTTTCTATTCAACGTTATACTAAAGCTATTGCTGGTAATCATGCCAACAAAGTTGTTGATATTGAATTTGAAGATGAGAATGGTAATCCTACTAATTTTTGGATTAATGAAGAGATGCGTCAATTTGATGTAAGTCTTTATCAAATGAATGAAGAACATCTTTGGTTATCTAAATATAATAGAACTGCTGATGGTAGTATAATGATGAAAGATTATGCTAGTGGTGAAAAAGTTCCTGAAGGTGCTGGTGTTATGGAACAAGTTAAAGAACAAAATTATGATACCTATGGTGAGCGTCTTACTCTTGGTAAAATTAAAAACATGATGACTGTTCTTAGTGATCAAAAACCTGACAATGGAACTCTTGAGTTAGTTATGTATGGTGGTGATGGATTTCTTGATGATTTCGATTATGCTATCAAAGCTGATATAGCTGCTAGTGGATTTACTGTTGCTATGGGTGAAAAAATGATTAGCGGAACAGAAGGTGCTCTTGCTTATGGTAATAACTTTACTCAATATCGTGATGTTAAAGGTAATACTATTACTATTAAACCTCTTGCTTTGTTTAATAATGGTTCTGTTGCTGAAGTTCAAAAACGTAACGGTATTGTTCATCCTAGAACTCGTAAACCTATGATTTCTCATACAGGTATATTACTTGATCACTCTGTTTATGATGGTGAACGTAATATTAAAATGGCATATCAAAAAGGTCGTAAAGAACTTGTTGGTGTATATAAAGGTATTACTCCTATACCTCCATCTTGGGGTGTTGCTGCTGACTTACTTCCTCAACTATCTACTGATGTTGATAAAGCAAGTTATGAAAAACTATTTACTAAAGGTATCGATATTGCTAATACTGCTAATTGTTTCATGTTACAATCTGTATTGTAATTGATATTGTTATTGGTAATAGTAATGTGTAAAATAAATTATAAATTATAAACAATATTATTATGGAAAGTGTTAGTAAAATAATACATATTTATCGTAAATACGGTGGTCTATTTTTAGCTGTTAATAAAGCTGTTTTGCAAGAAGGTAATCAACATATCGGAGCTTCTATTAGAGGTAAACGTGCTATCATGCTTAAAGAAGATGAACTTAAAAGTTATATGCCTAGAGAACTAGGACTTCAACCAACTAATCCTAACTTTATATCTAAACTTAGTAATTGGTTTGATGATTTAACTGTTCATGTTCCTGAACAAGGACTTCCTCTTGAAATTGGTATGATATACGATGTTAATGCTTCTGATAAAAAAGCTGCAATTAAACGTTTATTTGATGAACTTAAAGTTGAAAGACGTGATGATAAAACTCTTGCAGATATAGTCGAAAGTAAAGTTAAAGTAGATAATCGTTGGAAATTTGGAACTCCTATTAACGTAAGAGATTATGTTTTGTGGAGATATTGTGAAAATTATCGTGATGTAGCAAATAAACCTGATGATGTTAATAAAAGTAAAAACATTAGGTTTTATATACATGATGATACATTAGCTAGAAAAGAAAAAGAAATTCTGTTTGCTTTACGTAATAAAGCAACTAAGACTTATATTAACTTATTAGAAGATAAAAATAAAGTTGAAACTATTTTATTTGCTGCTGGATATGGTGATAGTATTAGTAATGCTACTACTAGTGAAAAAGCACAAATACTTGAAAACTTTAAAAACTCTAAACCTAATGAGTTTATAAGACTTGCAGAAGATAAGAGTTTACAGCAAATAGCTTATATTGAAAAACTAATTGCTTATCAAATTCTTAATCGTGATATTGAAAGCGGAATTATTAGTAATCCTGTTGACGGTGAAGTTTTAGGTAAAACTGTTAAAGAAGCCGTTGCTTTCTTAAATAATAACGATAATGCTAAACTAGCTAATGAAGTTAAGGGTAAGTTAAATAATATTAAATTATAATACCATGTATTCTACTGTTAAGGAATTACATATTGGAATTGATATTGCTTTACAACGTATTAATAGTGCTAGCAAACAAGTAATCAAACCTCAAGAAAAGGATTGGGTTCTTAATGAAGTTATGTTTCAATTAATTAATAACATTATAGATCCTAATCCTAAACTTGATAGAGGTTATTTTGAATATTCACAACGTGCTATGGATATGCTTGAAACTGTAAAAGTTAATGAAAGTCCGATTTTACCTGTATTATCAAATCGTAGAAATTCTGTTCTTAATGCTGCATTTATTGATATGCCAAAAGATTATTTTCGTATGATTAAAATCAAAGCGTTAATTAATGCTGATAAATTAACTACTCATTCTACGGTTAATACTTATGTAATACCGTTTGTTGATGCAAATACTATATCTGATTATACTTCTGATTTTACTATTTCATTAGATACTTCAACTTTGTTTGATGTTTCTGATAGAGCCATTGTTCCTAAACCGATACCTGAATTTAATCAAAATGATAGTAAGTTTATGCTTGTTCCTATCATTCTTGAAATACTTAATTCATATAAAGGTATTAGTGCTAAATGGGTTCGTTTTGGTGATATTTATAAATCTAATTCATTTATTATTACTATTGATAGTAATATTTGTGAATTACCATTTAATGAAAATAGTAATATTATTTTTCATTTAGGTAATATAGATACTAGTTTTGCATATACAAATACAGATACTTATGATGATTATGAAAATGGTGAAATAGTTAGTTGTCGTATTATTAAGTCTGATGATGAAGATAATATTAATAATCATTTCTTTGCTAAGACTAAAATTACATCACCTACTATAACTATCGGTAATAATCATATTAAGTTTAATATTCCTGATAACGTAGAAATATTTGGTATTATTCCTGAATATTATAGGAAACCTAAGTTTATTAATTCTGTTTTAGATATTGGTTGTGAAATACAAAGTATTGATTTTCTTAATGAACTTGTCAATCAAACTGCACAAAAAATATCTGCTAGAATTGATGATAAATCTTACCCTGTAATTGTAAATGAAAATTTACTTTTGAGTTAAACTTTAAAAAATTATAATTATGAATTTAATATTAGTTGGAAAAGATGTTCAATATGGTGTTGACGGTAGTGGAAATGATATTACTGCTGCATCTGATATTCATAAACTAGCTGAAGGTAGTGTTATCTTTGGTTATAGTAATGATAATGTAGTTCTTATAGATGGAACTATTAGTGGTGACGGTAAACGTGATGAAAATATTTATCTTTGGGCTAAACATAATGGTGAAATTCAGAGAACCGGTGGTTTTCTTAAAGACGGTTTTACTTATCGTGTTCCTAATACTACTGAAGCTGCTGCTCGTCAAGAGATTTCTCTTGATATGACTTTACCTACACTTAGTGAAGGATTACATACAGGTTATAAAATTCTTAACAATGATATGCCTTATTATGATGCTGGACGTGAGTTTAGTGCTGAGGTTTATGTTGATGATGATAGTGTAGCTGCTGATGTTTATGATGCTATTGCTGCACGTTTAGCTGAATGTGATTGGATTGAAAGTATTAATCATGCTGCCGGTGCTGCTACTCTTACTTTTGAAGTAATTGACGGAACTACTGTATCTACAATTGGAACAGGTTACCTTGAAGGTAAAAACGGAAATGTTACTACTCGTTTTAAAGATGGTGATGCTATTACTTACGAAGAAATGGTTAAGTATATAGAAAAAGTTTCTGGTGCTGATGGTAATTATTCTTTTGATATGGATGGTGCTCCCCCATTGTTTACTAAAGATTATGGTCTTAATCCTGGTTCTACTTATGCTTTATTTAAAATAATTCATTATCGTGAACAGCGTTATACTTCTAATGACGGAAGTTCTGTTACTAAATATAACGATAGTTATTTTGGTTATCCTGATGGTCAAACTCCTGATCCTACAGGAACTATTACTACTACTTGGGCAGATTTGTTTGCAACTCTACGTGGATAAGTTACTGTCATAGGTAATTGTTTAATTGGTGGTGGGTGGTAGTGTAATGCTATCACCCATTATTTATTTAATGGTTGTTGTAATGATGTTATTAATGATAAAGTTGGCAAACGCAACGGCAGCACATTTCTCTTATTACAGGGGTTCTAGCCCTTAACATAAACATCATAATCAACTTCCTAATCTTTTAATTAATAAACTTAATATTATGGGAACACTTAAAGTTGGTCTTAAACTATATAATGATAAAAAAATATTAACTATTCGTGATCTTACTGAATTTATTACCGGTAATTTTGGTTGGAATAACGGTAGTGGTGATAATTGGACAATACCTGCATTTTTCTATACTGATGATGTTGAATATCCTACTAAAGAAATATCTCTAAAAGTAGAAGTTATTACTCCTGATAAAACATATAGTAAAGTATTTACTAGAGATGATTTTTATGATTTATTAACTCCTGCTGCTAGTCCT
>Ga0256827_10002640_pt1 | contig 11481 bp, 13 predicted proteins | sample CV84metaG_FD_185977 | JGI IMG/M metagenome (GOLD analysis project Ga0256827, IMG submission 185977) | Hydrothermal vent microbial communities from East Pacific Rise, Pacific Ocean - CV84 | ecosystem: Environmental > Aquatic > Marine > Hydrothermal vents | place: Pacific Ocean: East Pacific Rise... | reverse complement strand
TTTTGATTTAACTATTATATTAAAATTTTAAATATCTAAATGGTCGGAGTGAAAGGACTCGAACCTTCGACCCCCTGGTCCCAAACCAGGTGCGCTACCAGACTGCGCTACACTCCGAAATTTCCGTTTTTCAAACAAGTCTGTCTGAAAATGGAGTGCAATTATAGGGAAAAAGTTATTCTTTGTCAAGGGTTTTTTAACTTTTTTATATTTTATTTTTTTTACTACGTTTTTTCACTATTTAATTTATTGATTTAAATAGCTGTTTCACTAACTTTTATCCACTCCAATTCATCTATGCCATCATTTTTATACATGGCAACAAGACCCTCATTATAACCATAATAATACTCCTCTTTGACTCCACTCATACTTGTACAACTTACCATTAAGACATTATAAAAAATGCTACCCTTAATCTCATAATTTCTAGAATAGTCCTCAAGTGTACATGACTGGATAAAGTCTCCTCTAAAAATATCTCTATCTTTTAAATGTACATAACGGTCTATAGTTACATCTTGCAACGGTTCTCTCATAAGAATAGTAGCACTATTTAAAAACAATGTTGTTATCCCATCTGCACTGTCTCGTTCAAATTTATCACCATACATTCTATTGTACTCTATGTAGCTCCCATCAACAGACCCATTTCGATATACCCGATATTGTACCTTATAGTCAGTAGATGAAGTCATATATTCCCACATATCAAATCGTGTTGGATTATTAAGGCTTGTATTTGTCCCACATGCTGTAAGTAAAAATAGTCCAGCTGATAAAAGAAGTAGTTTTAATTTTTTCATAATTTTATCCTTTATTACGTATATCATATAAAACTACTGTGTTAAAGTTGTGAACTACTTACTACCTACGTCTATAGGATAATGCTTCGAGAAGATGTTTCTTCTCAATTTGTTCAAAACAGTCCAAGTCAGCAACAGTTCTAGCCACTTTCTTAATACTCCCTATACTTCTATGTGACAAAGCAAAACGTTCTATAGCTGAAAAGAGAATCTTCTCTGCTTCTTGAGACAATAGGCAATACTTCTCAACCTCATCTTCACGTAACTTACCATTTAAATGAACCTGCCCTCTTTTTTTCTGTGCTATAAATGCTCTGTTAACTTGCTCTTTCATCTCTTTTGAAGAGATATCTACCTTATCTGTAGCACTAACCTCTTGCATTACTACAAAAAGGTCTATACGGTCAAGGAAAGGGTCAGAGAGTCTATTTTTATACCGTTTAACTTCTTGCTCTGAACATCTACATGCTCTCTTCTTTGAAAGAGCATTACCACAAGGACAAGGGTTCATGGCTCCTACAAACATAATATCAGCATCATACTCTACTTTTGAATTCACACGGGATATATTTACCCTTCTATCTTGCAACGGTTCTCTTAGTGCCTCCAAAATATTTTTACTAAAGTGAGGAAGCTCATCAAAAAACAACATCCCTTTATGTGCCAAAGCCACTTCACCTATACGTGCCTTATGTGAACCTCCACCAAAAATAGAAGCACTGGTAGCTGTATGGTGAGGTGACCTCATGGGACGTTTGGCTTTAAAGTCGGGTATGGTTCCATCTAAGAACTGATGCTTAGCTATGGAGAGCATCTCCTCTTCAAGTAATGGTGGTAAGATATCTTTTAAACGTTTGGCTATCATACTCTTTCCACAACCAGGGTTCCCCTCCATCATATAGTTGTGCATACCAGCTGCTGCAATAAGTGCTGCTTTCTTTGCCACACCCTGCCCTTTCACATCTAAAAAGTCTGACTCTATCTCAACCGTATCATAATAGACCTCTTCGCCTACCACTACTTGTTCTGCATCATAAGTAAACTCTCTACTTGAGGCTTTAAAGTTTTTACTCTTTAACAGCCCTATTGCCTCACTCAAGGTCTCAACGGCTATAAACTCAACCCCTGCTATATGACTGAGATGTTTCATCGCCTCTTTGGGGACTATGGCTCGTTTTAAAAATCCTTGCTCTTTCAAGGACAAGATAATAGGAAAAAGTGTAGAGCTGGACTTCACCCGTCCATCAAGACCCAGTTCTCCAAAAACAAAGAGTCCCTCCTCTTCTATGGACTCTTTTTGTATGGCTATCAATAGAGCAATAGAGAGGTCAAAATGCGTTCCACTTTTTTTTAAATCACTTGGACTTAGATTAACTGTAATTTTTAGTGGAGGGAAAATAAAGTCATTGGTTAATAGTGCAGACTTTACCCTCTCTTTTGCCTCTTGTATGTCTGAACTTGCCAAACCCACTACAGCAAACCCTGGTAGCCCTTTTGTAAACGTTGCCTCTACTTCAATAATTTTTGCAGAGAGTCCATCGAGTGTTGCACAAGTTAGATGATTGACAATGGCTTTTTTCTTAGTGCTTCTATTTTTACTTGGTGGAAGATTACCACTATGATTATTTTGGCTCATGGGTTATTATCACATAAAATAATAAAAAACATTAGAAATATGTCAAATTGTAATACTTTTTAATTATTAGTGGTAGAAAGCTAGAATAATTCTATTTTAATAGTAAAACTTAAAAAAAATTTAATAGCTATTCTCATAATAAATGATATAATCATAATACTAGAAAATAAGGTTTTTATTAATATGCTATACAAATATAAAGGTATCACAAAACAGGGTAAAAATGCAAAAGGGAGCATCGAAGCTTCTACTATCGACGAGGCAAAACAGAAGCTTAAAATGCAAGGTATTTTCTACCAAAGCATCAATGAGACTTCTCAAATAAATGTAAAAAATTTCTCTAAAAGAGAAATGCCCGGTCCACTGCTTAGTTCATTTGCTAAAGAGTTGTCATCTTACCTCAACTCGGGTATGGCTGTACTAACAGCCATTAAGCTTATAGAGGGTCAACATAAAAAAGAAAAAAAGTATGCTTCATTTTTAGCCTCTCTACGAACCATGATTGAAGAGGGTAAGTCACTTTACCACGCTTTAGGGTCACAGTCGGTCTATGGACTACCTGACTTCTTTTTACAAAGTATCAATGTTGCAGGACAGAGTGGTAAAATGGTCTCTGTACTTATTAATATGGGTTCGTTTTTCTCAAGTCAAGCAAAAGTTAAAAAGCAAGTAGGTAATGCCATGGCATACCCTCTCTTTATTTTTCTTGTTGCTATTGGTATGACAGGATTCCTTATTGCTTTTGTTGTTCCTAAAATCACAGGTATTTTTAAAGACACAGGGCAAGAGCTACCAGAGATTACACAGTTTGTTTTAGCTGTTTCTGACTTTTTATCTGCCAACTATATTGTTCTTATTTTAGGATTTGTAGCCATTATTGTTGGATTTAAATCAGCCTATAAATACAGCTTTGCTTTCAAAAAAGCCTATGATGGCTTTGTACTAAAACTTCCTGTTATCGGTGAACTTATACAGAACCATGAGTTGGGTCGTTTTTCATATATTTTGGGTCTTATGCTTGACTCTGGTGTTTCATACGCACATGCTGTTAAACTGGCAACCACCACCTTTAGTAATGCTGCCTTTAGAGAGAGTTTTGAGATAGCTTCTGAACGTGTGATAGAGGGTAATAAACTTTCACACTCACTACAAAGAGGAAAAGGTGTCCTTCCAAAAAGAAACTTTATGCAAGCGTTAGCTTTGGGAGAAGAGTCGAGTGAGGTTGCCAGTATTTTAAGTAATATTGCAGAGTTGTATCAAGAAGAAAACGACGATAAACTCAAACTTTTACTTAGTCTTCTTGAGCCATTTATGATGCTCTTTATTGGTTTGGTTGTTGGGGTTATTGTTGCAGCAATGTTGCTACCTATCTTTTCTATGAACTTAGGAGCAACATAATAGGTCAGAAAACTCTGACCTTCTAAGAATATTTATCTTAAAGCTTCTAGCTTAGCAATTCTTTGTTCTGTACTTGGATGAGTACTAAAGAGTTGCTTCATAGAAAAATCTCTACCCGTAAAAGGGTTTATAATAAACATATGTGCCGTTTGAGGGTCAGCTTCAGGCATAACCATTCCTCTGGCATAATTGTCGAGTTTCATCAAGGCACTCTGTAGCCACTCAGGGTGACCTGTTATTCTTGCAGCACCTTCATCTGCCATAAATTCTCTGTTTCTACTTACTGTCATCTGAATAATGGTCGCTGCCATTGGCATGATAAACATCAATGCAATCATCACAATTGGGTTGGGTCTATCTTCATTGTTCCCACCAAAGAACATTCCAAAGTTTGCCAACATAGCAATGGCACCTGCAATAGAAGCCGTAATGGTTCCGATAAGCATGTCATAGTGTTTAATGTGACTCAACTCATGGGCAATAACAGCTTCTACTTCCTCTTCACTTAAAAGTTCAAGTAAGCCTTCTGTTACAGCGACAACTGCATGTTCATAGTCTCTTCCTGTTGCAAAAGCATTGGGCTGTTGCTCAGGTATAATATAGAGCTGAGGCATAGGTAGGTTTGCTTTGGCAACCAATCTATCCATAATCGCGTATAACCCTGCAGCTGAGTGTCGGTCTACAGGTATGGCATGATAATGTTTAAGTACTTGTTCATGGCTGTAAAAATAGGCATAAAAGTTCATACCCATCGCAGCAAGAAATGCAATAATCATACCCATTTGACCAGCTATAAGCCCACCAAACCAAATAAAAAGGAGGGTCAGTCCTGTCATTAGGGCATAGGTTTTAAATTGTTCCATTGTTTCTCCTTCTTAATGGTTGTTGTAGGTATCTTACTTTGTTTTTGGTATGGTAATCGTTAAAACACCGTTTTTATAATCACTTTTATACTTTTGTGCATCAGCATCTTTTGGTAGGGTCATACCTCTTTGTATAACACCCACATGACGCTCTTGGTGAATTATCTTACCATCTTCTTTTTGTTCTTTACTCTCTTCATTTTTAGCTGTAACACTCAAATAGTTGTCTTGAACTTCTATTTTAATGCTCTTATCATCCATGCCCGGTAAATCCATTTTTAGTTCATAGGCATCACCTTTATCTTTAAGGTCTGTATCTGGTGAAAATGAGAAACCTTTTTCAAAATTTGGGTCAACCTTTATACCTGATAATGCATTATGATTAAACTCTTCAAAAACTTTATTCATATCTTCTTGTAACTTTTGAAAATGTTTAAACATTGGGTCATTTTCAAAAGGATTAGCAGATAAGTTATTATCTGCTTGAATAGCTACCATAGGTAAGGTAGCTAAAAGTAAGGTTTTCAATAATTGTTTTTTCATTTTTAAACTCCTTCTTTTTATTTTACTTAATAGAGATGCTACGTGCCTTTCTTGCCTCTTCTTTTTCTAAAGAGATATAAAGACGTCCATCTTCATAGTGTGCAGAGATTTTTTCTCTGTCTACATCTTTTGGTAAGACAAAACTTCTTGAGATGAGACCATAACTACTTTCACAAAGGTAATAATCATCTTCTTTTACTTCATCTTTTGTTCTTCTGATTGCATTGACTGTTAAGTAGTCATCTTCTATTTTAAGTTCAATCTCATCTTTGTTTACACCGGGTAAATCTATCTCGATATCATAGGTATCTGGTGAATGTTTTGCAAAGTTAGCCAATGGTAAATGTCTCGCAACATTTCCTAGTGCCTCTTTTGCAATCTCTACACCTTTTTCTACTTTCTCTTCGACAGCATTTACCAACTCTTTTCCATTTTCAATAATTTTTTCTTTTGTTTTACTCATCCTATGCTCCTTATTTAATCTCAATTTTTTTACTTGAAGTGTCTACTTTTAGTTTTGGAATAGCAACTTCTAAAATTCCATTTTCAAAATGTGCTTCAATATTTGAAACATCTACTTTTTCAGGAAGTGTAAACGATCTAGAGAAAAGACCATAACGACTCTCTACTTTATGATAATCTTCATCTTTTACTTCATCACGTACATTTCTCTCACCTGAAATGGTTAAAACATTTCCATCGACCTGAATGTCAACATTTTCCTTTTTTACACCTGGAAGCTCAACTTCAATATGGTAGTTGTCTTCAGTCTCACGGGTATTTACTTTTGGACGAAAATCTACAACATCTTGTTCTGTTGACTGCTCTCCAATAGTATTCATAATGGCATTCACAAGGTCAAAACTCTTTCTAATGTCGTTAAATGGTTCGTGTCTTTTTACTAACATGTTTTATCCTTAAATCTTTTCTTTTAATTTTAATGGGTTCAAACCTATTGGCTTAAACATGAGCGTATTATAAAACAAGAGAGTAGAGAAAGTATGCCACTTTAGTTGCATTATAAAAAACTTTAATTTCTTTTTTATCTACTTACTATTTAATGTTTTATATTCTCTAAACCCTTCCAATATAATGCTTTAAAAAATAATAAATGCAACTTTTGTAGCATTTATTTTATTTTTGACTATGCTATGATTCCACCAAGCTTAGTCAATTAGACTAAACTATACTAACTAAAATCACACAAGGATAGAGAAATGAAAAAAATACTATTATCAACATTGGTAGCATCTTTACTTTTAACAAGCTTTGCCTCAGCAGATACAAATAAAACATTAACAAGTAAAGAGGTAAGTGCAAAAGCAACTCAAAATGCAACTAAAAAAGCCAATGACAATAAAGTTCAATTGGTCAAAGAAGCATTAAGCTCTCTAACTCTTTCTGCAAAAGCATTAAAAGAACTAGATGAAAACAAAGTTAATGATGCAAAAAAAAGTATTGAATTGGCATTGGGTAAATTAGAGTCCATCTTAGCAGCAAAAGATACACCAAAACTGCTTCCTATTGAAAACAGAATGGTCATCAAAAACTTTGTGGGAACTGCTGATGATGTAGAAGCAGCACTAAAAACAGTTAGAGCCTTAATGGATGATGGAAAGATTCAAGAAGCAGGTGAGTTACTCTATTCTCTTCAAAGTGAGATTGATATAACTGTAGTTAGTTTACCTCTTGTAAGTTATCCTGATGCATTAAAATTGGCTTCTAAATATATTATTGAAAAGAAACCAAACAAAGCAAAAGAGGTTTTAAAATTGGCACTTAGTACCTTTACGGAAGCAGAGCAAATTATTCCTATTCCTCTTATCAACACCGTTGACTTGGTAGCAAGTGCATCAGAAATTGCACAAGAGAATAAAGAACAAGCATTAAAACATCTTGCTCTAGCAAGTGAAGAACTTGATAAGGCAGAGAAACTTGGCTATGTAAGTAAAAGTGCCACAACCTATAAACAGCTACATGAGTTAATTAAAAATGTAGAAAAAGAGGTTAAAGGTCCGAACAAAGCAGAAAAACTCTTTAAAGAACTCGGTGAAAAACTAAAAGAGTTTAAAGAGAAGATTTTATCTTCGGACAAACCAGAGAGTAAAAAATAAGAGCATAAAGAAGAGATATTACTCTCTTCTTTAAATAAATTTTGGGAAGTTAAAGATGATTAGTTTACTTAAAGTTTACCAAGAGCATCAAAAGGATATTGAACGTTTTATCATAGATAATATTCATAACAATGGAGTTGTCTCATTAGACAATAGTAGTTTAGAAGAATTTTTTAAAACATTTAAATCCTTACAGTTACTCTATGTGACTGATGAAAACTATCAACAAAATAGTCCCAGCTTCGCAAGAATTTCTAAAGATGTTAGCCGTATAGGTACCAATAGAAGCACCCTTTTTAAAACTAAAAAGATTAATGAAAAAGGTGAGTATGTTAGTTCACCTTATATTTGTTCAGTTACAGGTAACACCATTATTACCACCATTAAAAAAGTAGGAAAGAATTATTTGGTAATGGATTTTAACCTTGTAGAGCTGTTAGAAGAGTTGGGGTATGTTACTCATGCACAGTTTTTTAGCCGTTTCAATAAATTTATTTATGGATTAATAGGTTATGGGTTAACAGCACTTTCAGCTATTTTAATATTTTACTCTTTTATAGCCTTTGGTTCTTATATTTTTCATGATGCTTCACTTATTCAAGTGACATTTAAATCAATTATATCCTTAACCTTGGGCTTGGCTGTTTTTGATTTGGGTAAAAATTTGCTGGAGCATGAAGTGGTTTATAAAAATAACCATCCTCATGAGAAAAGTGATAGTAAAATGTTTATTAAATTTTTAATTTCCATTATTACAGCCTTATCTATTGAGGCACTGATGTTGGTATTAAAAATAAGCTTAACTAAAAACTATGACGACATGATTAATGCTGTCTATTTAATAGGAGCTGTCTCCTTGATGATTGCTACTTTAGCACTCTTTATCGTTTTACGAATAGTAAATCTTAATTTAAGAGCAGTTGTTCCGACTGCTCTAGGAGCTTCTCTACATCTTTAACATAAATATTTTTACGTTGATTTTCGATAATATCTTCTGCTTCTAACTCTTTAAGATGTCGCTCAACCACGTTCCTAACCGTTCCTAGCAGTTTGGCAATCTCCGTTTTAGAGAGGTTTTGAAGCAGTTGAAAATAATGCTTATCCTCAGGATTCATGTTTTGTAAAAGTAGTTTAGAGAGACGTTCAGAGGTAGAGTAGAGAGAAAGGTCAGAAGCCAACTCTTCGGTATGACGCATTTGAGATGCAATATAAGGAAAAAAGTGTTGATTAAACTGTTCATTGGTTCGTAACCATTCACGTACTTTTTCAATAGGTAGTTGAAGTACTTCAGCACTCTCTAAAACTTCATACAAAACATCATGTTCTTTTCCATCTAGTAAAATTAAAGTATCAAACATGTCTCCAGAACGGTATACAAAAAGAGTCTGTTCTTTTGCATTTTCTAGATTCATTTGAAAAGTTTTGATTTTACCTTTAAGGACAATATAGAAGAATTTTGAGAGTTCACCATCTAAGAAAGGTGTCTCTTTTTTTTTAAATGACACAACTTTTCCATAATCTAAAAACTGTTGTTCAAAACTTTGGTCCAACTCTTTAAATATCTCTATTCCATAGTGCTGCATCACTTATTATCCTTTTATTTATTGTATGGATTATAACACAATTGTTAATTATTTAGAATGTTTCATACTCGTCTTTTTTACATAAATTTTTACTTTAAAATTGTGAATAGTAACACTTTTAAGTTTAAAACTCTGTTAGCAAACTAACAGAATAAAATAACGTTTTGCTCTATACTACGCATGTAGAAAATAGTAAAAAAGGAAAGACAATGAAAAAAAAATTACTTATACCGGTAGCTTTAAATCACTCATTGACAAAAATAGAGACGAGTCAATAAGATTATGAAAAAGCTAGTAAAACTTGAAATGAACCATGAAGAGTTAATCTTCGGGGTTCATAAGACTTTTTCAGCAATGCATCTTTTAGAAAAGAATCAAATAGATGAAGCACAACAGGCTTTAACCTTTGCACTACAGGTATTTGATACTTTCTTTAAAACAAATAAAGATGTAAATTGGATACCTATTGCTCATGAAATAGCAAACAAAAGAGCTATGGTAGAAGGTGAGAATTGGGCTGTAAATGACTTTTTGGAAGATGATATTGTTATTTTACGTCAGTTGCTTCCTCTTAAAGAGTATAGCATTTTAACAGCTGATGCATTAAAAGCATTACTCACTTGGAAAGATAAAACATATGCACAAAAACAGTTACAAAGTGCATTAGAGACATTAAGTTATGAGCTTACGTCACTGTCTCGTTAAAACTTAAATAATAGGAGAGTCTAAAGTAGAAATGCTATGATTAGAGAAAATTAACATAGGGAAACATATGCTAATAAATAATCATACTTATAAAGAGGCATATGATGTACTCTTCTCGTCTCAACTTTTTGGTTCACTTTCAGCTGAAACTTTAGACTCAATGTTAAAAGAGAGTGAAATGGTTTATTTGAAAAAAACAGAGGCAATTGATAATGATTTTGGGACAAAACATCTATACATCATTATCTCTGGTCGTTTAAAAGTAACTCAGATTGACCCTTTAACAGGAAGGAGTATTGCTCCTTTTTTACTTAAAGAGGGAGATATTTTTGATTTTTTCTCTCTACTCGATGGAAAAGAACATACGGTATTTCCTGTTCCTTTAGATGACCTCTGCGTACTCTCTATTTCACTAGAGAGAGCCAGAGAATGGATTTATGATTATCCTGAATTCAATAAGGTTTTTATGCCTTATCTTGGTGAAAAAATGAGAGAGTTAGAGTCTTTCGGGGCTTCTATAGTTTTTGACAACATTGTTACACGGCTCTCAAAACTGATTTTACGTTATGCATCAGCTGAAAAATTAAAATCAACTGATTTGTACCCAGTGAATATTATTCACAACTTATCAGATGAATCTATTTCAGAGATGATTGGTTCTGTTCGTTCTGTAGTCAGTTCACAGATAAACAAACTTAAAGATGAAAACCTTATTTTTAGTACACGAGGGAAATTGTCTATTAAAAACCTTGAAGGACTCATAAAAAAGTGTGATGCAGTTGAATAGTATACATAGTCTATTTAAACTGCTAAATTAAATTTATAAATAACAAAAAATAATGCAACTTTTGTAGCATATGAAAAAGTATATTTAATATATAATAACAGATATATTGAGTCTTAGACTAAAATATACATTAAAGTAAAAAAAGGATTGAAAATGAAAAGAAATGGACTATTAGTAGCAGTAATATTGGCAGGATTATTGTTAAATGGATGTAGCAACAAAGAGGCTAAAGTAGCTGATACTCAAGAGAAAGTTAAAAGAGATGTGGTATCAACAAACAGCAGTCAAAAAAGTGATGATGTAGCAGTTGAAGTGGTGCCAGTTACAGATAACAAAGTTAAAGTTATTACAAAAGTAAAACCTGAAGTTGCTGTAATAGAAACTGAAAAGGTTCAAAAAGGTGAAATACCTGTCGTAGTAGTTGACCCAGTAAAAGTAGATGATCCCGTTAAAGTAGAAGAGGTTGAAGTGTTACCAGTAGTTGATGATACCGTTGGTATTGTGACCAAAGTAAAACCAACCATTGAAGTAGTTGAAGAACTTCCGTTAGAGGGAGATGAAGCTCCTGCAGTAGTTGTCGACCCTATTGTAGAGTAAAAAATATTTTAGGAGTTATTAACAAAGTATAGATAAGTATGTTAATAACTCCCTCTCTCTTCTCTTATAAATCATAAGAATCAACCTACTTTACCTCAACCTAACCTCATTATAATTACAATTATTGTATTAATATTCTTTATTTTAGCAAAAAAAAGATTTAATAAAAAAAGAGATAAGGTAACTATAAATTTGAAACGTATTCTTCTCCTCCTATTAATTTTAACCAATATTATTATGGCATCTAACTCTTTTTGGCAAAAACTACTGTCGATTGAAGAGAATTTTTTCAATCCAAAAAATATTGTTACACTCATAGAACAAGAAAGTAACACTACTAAGGTATTGGACAACAATGAGAGTGCTTCCTCTTTAGACAAACAGTTTGAAGCTTTTTCCTCATTAATTGAACGGCTTAAAAAAGAGCCTTATTCTCTTGATGTTAATCA
>Ga0256827_10002638_pt1 | contig 11484 bp, 12 predicted proteins | sample CV84metaG_FD_185977 | JGI IMG/M metagenome (GOLD analysis project Ga0256827, IMG submission 185977) | Hydrothermal vent microbial communities from East Pacific Rise, Pacific Ocean - CV84 | ecosystem: Environmental > Aquatic > Marine > Hydrothermal vents | place: Pacific Ocean: East Pacific Rise... | reverse complement strand
ATGGATTAACCCCAAATACTCAATATAGAGTTAGAGTAGAGACCCTTTTTGCTAATGCTCAAAATAATAATAGAAGTGCCATAATCACTTTTAGAACTCGTGCAAACTAGAGACTATTTATAGTCTCTTTTCATATGCTATTGTAACAACTACAGTTGCAATAGCAAATCCTCCATCATGTGCAATTGATAGAGATGAGCTAGAGATATTGTGAATAGCTTGTGCTTTTGCTGTAAGGTTGAAGTGTGGAGCACCTTTCTTATCTTTGTAGATTTGAATATCATGAAAGCATAATTCAGCACCAATTCCACATCCTAAAGCTTTAGCTATAGCCTCTTTTGCTCCCCAATATCCTGCAATACTTTCAGTACGGGTTGCAACCTTTTGCTCCTCTTCTGACAAAAATCTATCCAAAAATTTTTTTCCAAACTTATTTATAGATTTCTCTATTCTGCTAATAACTACAATATCTGTTCCTATTTTCATAAAGAAAGTTTATCAGATTTTTAGATAAAATATAGTAAAAAATTAAAAGAGTTTCATGATTGAGAATATATTTGCATTTATCGGTAGACCATTTGTTAATTTTATGAAGAGTATGGATAAGTTTGGAAGTTTTATTATATTTCAATTATCCCTTATTCCATTAATATTCAAGCGACCTTGGCGTATTAAACAGATTTTTGAACAGATGGAGATAATAGGGATTGGAACATTTGGGGTTGTCTTTTTAGTTGCGATGTTTACAGGTCTAGTTCAAGCAGTTCAACTATATCAAGGTTTTTCTAAATTTGGGGCAGAAAATTTTATGGGATTTACTATCTTTATCTCAACTGTTAGAGAGTTAGCTCCTATCTTTGCAGGGTTGATGCTGATATCACGTTCTATCTCCTCAATGGCAGCAGAGCTTGGAACAATGAGGGTAACAGAACAGATTGATGCTATTGAGACTTTGGCTGTAGACTCTAAAAAATATCTATTAATTCCCAGAATTATAGCAACTACATTAGCTTTACCTCTTTTGGTTATAGCATTTGATTTTATTACCAATATTAGTGCCTTTCTTATGGCATACTTGGCACTAGATATGAATCCTGTAGTATATGTGGAGACTATCAAACAGTTTATAGCATTTTCAGATATAGGAACAGGTATAATTAAAGGGTTTGTATATGGTTACTTGGTAGGAAGTATTGGAGCGTATGTAGGATATCACACAACAGGAGGAGCAAAAGGGGTAGGGGTATCAACCACCAAAGCTGTTGTATTGGCTTCGGTGACTATTTTTGTGGCAAACTTCTTTTTGTCTCAAATTTATCTAGTTTTGAATTGGTAGATTTGATTCTATCTCTAAATTAAACTTTTTTGTTATATTCCTAGTTCGGGTGTAAACACGCCGATTCCAAATATACCGATTGGCATATATGGAATTGACGGCTTTAGCCTCGCTATATTTGAGGGTTAAATAGAATTTTTATCTAAACCTAGAACGCTCTCCACCAAATTTAAATGTTCCTACTATACCCAAACTGTTTCCACTCGCTGTTTGGCTATGGTTGTTTTTTCTCTCATACTCAATAAATGTAGCACGGACACCAATAGAAAATGTATTTGCCATCTCATACTGTATCTGTGCGACTACTCCAAGTGCATTTTCAAACTCATAATTTATCTCATCGCTATCAAATCGTCCATCGAGTTCTGGTGAGATATGATAGGTCAATCCTCCTCCAAATTTCCAATTTTCTACCTTAAAAAAGCTCAAAGCTGTAAGTGGAATAGTATCCCATGAGACATCTCCATTATAAGCGTCATCATCTTTAAACTTATATCCAATAAGGAGTTGATTTTCAATATGTGGAGCAATCTCTAGTGCCATACCAGCTTCAAAGTTAAACCCATCTCCTGCATCAATATGAACATCATTTGAATAATCATGCTCTATTGTTACTAGTTCATCACCTCCCGAGTCAAAAGCAAATTGGATAAGTGGTTTGATTCCTGATGCTTGTGTTAATGAGAGTGAACCTATTAATAGACCTGTAAAAATTTTTTTCATTGTAACTCCTTGTTTCTGATAGCTTTATACTTTATTATAACCAATTTTTTGTGTAGAAATTGTGATAAGTTGTTATTACATCCACTCAACAACTTTTGAAACTTCATTTGCGACAAAACATTTGATAGAGGTTTTTTCAGTTGGTTTAGATGGAACAACTGCCTTTTTAAAGCCTTGCATCTCTATCTCTTTAAGTCTTTGATTTAGTGCAGATACCTCTCTTATCTCACCTGTTAGGCTTACCTCTCCTAAAAATAGTGTTTTGGCACTAAGCTCTCTATCTCTATATGAGCTTAATATAGAGGCGATAATTGCTAAATCAGCAGATGGTTCATTTAGTTTTATTCCTCCTGATATATTGATATATACATCATATGTTCCTAAAGGTAAATCAAGTTTTTTTTCTAAAAGAGCCAAGAGCATATTTAGACGGTTATTATCAAATCCTGTGGAGCTTCTTTTGGGATGACCATACGCCTCACTAACTAGAGCTTGTATCTCAATAATAATTGGACGACTACCTTCCATCATGACCGTAAGTGCTGAACCTGAGGCTAGTTTGCTCTTATTAAAAAACTTTCCTGCCATGCTTTGGGCATCTAGTAGCCCTTTTTTTGACATCTCAAATATTCCAACCTCATTTGTACTTCCAAAACGGTTTTTAAACCCTCTTAGAAGTCTTAGCTCTGTATTTGGGTCTCCCTCAAAATACAAAACAGTATCAACCATATGTTCAAGTACTCTAGGTCCTGCGATTGAGCCATCTTTTGTAATATGACCAATGATAAATATAGGAATATCTAAACTCTTAGCAATTCTCATAAGCTCAAATGTAATGGTTCTTACTTGTGTTACTGACCCTGGGGCTGATGGTGTCTCTTCTGAATATAGAGTTTGAATTGAGTCGATTACTATAAAGTTATACTTTTTACTATTAATTTCACCCATAATAGTCTGTAAATTTATCTCTGCTAAAAGATAAAGCTCTTTGTAGTTTGCATCTAGTCTATCGGCACGAAGTTTTATCTGTCCTGCTGACTCCTCTCCTGAAACATATAAAACATTCTCTCTTCTTTGAGCTAAATTCCCTGCAATTTTTAGAAGTAGAGTAGATTTACCAATTCCCGGGCTTCCTCCAATAAGAGTAAGAGAACCTGGAACTATACCACCTCCTAAAACCAAATCAAGCTCTTTACTTCCTGAGCTAAAACGGGTTATATTCTCTTGTGTCACCTCTGTAATAGAAATGGCTTTAGCTTTAGGTGAAGAGGATGAGCTTTTTTTTATCTCTTGAACAAACTTTATCTGCTCTGTAGTTAGCTCTGTCATAGTGTCCCATTGGTTACAACCTGTACACTTTCCTAACCATCTTGGACTTTGAAATCCACACGCTTGACATTCAAATAGAGTTTTTTTCTTTGCCATTATTTTTCCAATTTTTTATTAGAGTTCTTGCAAAACTAGGAATCGATGGCTTTAGCCTCGTCTTGTTCGGGTGTAAACACGCCGATTCCAAAGAGTTTTGCAAGATGTCTATTTATTACTCGAATATGACGAGGACAAAGCCATCGTCTCCTAGCTTCACAAAAGTATAATATAATTCTAGTGTAAAATATTAAAAAAGTTGAAAAATATTTCAAATTGTAATGTTTTTAAGATATTAGAAGCTCTTCACTATCATACGCATACTTGTAAAAGAATTTATACAGCTCTTCTGTCCACTCTTTTCTATATATATCTTTAATAGATGGACATAGTTTTATAATATGCTCTTCAAAAGTACCAGATTCAGCTATCTCTTCCCACTCATCTTGTGTATGTTTTGAAGCAAAGGTTTTTGCTGACATATTACATGGTTTTTGAAAATATTTTTTAAAAATTTTGTTACCTTTACTATTCTCTCCTCTTAAAATATTAATGTTTGGAATGATGTCTCTAGGTGTGATATTGGTATCTACATTTCTGTTGATAAAATTTAATTCACCACCTAGCCTAGAGATAAAAATATTTAACTCCAGTGCATTAGCCGATAAAAATAGTGAAGATATGAATATTAATATAAATTTTTTTTTCAATGTATATCCTTTATATTTTGTTAAGAGTATAATAGGCTATTACTGTGTTATCTATGTGTAGCCATTGTGGCTAAATTGTGGATTAGAGTTGGTATAATATTCAAAAAATAAAGAGAGTAAAATGAGTAATAATATCATAGAGCATTTCGTATCATTAACCAAAATACCACACTGTAGTAAATCTACCGATAAACTGTTAGAGTTTTTAGAGAGATTTGCAATAGATAGAGATTATCTAGTAGAGATAGATGAGTTTAATAATATTCTTGTTAAACCAAAGGATATGGAGTCTAAATTGGTACTACAGGCACACTATGACATGGTATGTATGGGTAATGCACCTAAAATAGAGACCTATGTGGAGGATGGGTGGATGTATGCCAAAGAGTCTTCATTGGGTGCTGATAATGGTATGGCAATTGCTATGATGATGGAGTTGATGGATAGAGGAGAAAAATTAGAGTTTCTCTTTACCTCTGATGAGGAGATTGGATTAGTGGGAGCATCATCTATAACTTTAAATCTTACATCTTCATATATGTTAAATTTAGATTTTGAGGATGAGGGGATTGTCTGTATTGGTTGTGCAGGTGGAGCTGATTTGATAGCTAATAAAATGTTTGAAAAGAGTCACCCTTATCCATATTTTTATGAGATATCTATAGCTGACTTGTCAGGTGGACACTCTGGTGTTGATATTGACAAGGGTATCCCCTCTGCTATTAAGCTTTTATCTGAGTATCTATCAGATAAGAGTGTCAAGATTGCCTCCTGCTTTGGTGGAGAGCGTAGAAACTCTATTCCTGCTAATATAGTTATGAGACTCTCCTCTTTGAATTTATTAAAGAGTGAGGGTTTAGTTACTGTTTCTAAGTTGAATGAAGATATAGAGGTATATAGTAGTGATAATTTTTTAAACCTTTTAGTTGATTTCAAACAAGGAATTCACTCTTATAATAAGGAGTTTAATCTACCTGACACAAGCATCAATCTTGCTATTGTAAATTTTGAGAATGGTATGGCTAAGATAGAGTGTAGCTCTCGTGCTATGAGCGAAGAGGGGTTAGAGAGTATCAATCAAGAGAGTTTGACTCTTTTTCAAAAGTATGGTTTTGAGACTACTATTGAAGATAAATATCCATCATGGAGACCTGAGGTTAATGAGTTTACATCTCTTGTAAATAGTGAGATGAAATCAGTTTATGGTGAGAGTAGATATGAGGCTATTCATGCAGGGCTAGAGTGTGGTGTTCTATTAGAGAATTATCCTAATATCAAGTTTGCCTCTATTGGTCCAACTATTGTATATCCACACTCAACACGAGAGAGGGTAAATCTTGATTCTGTTGAGAAAATATTTAGAGTCGTTGAGAATATAATCTCTAAACTCTAAATGTTTCGCTTGTACGGCAATATTCACTTAAGAAACAGCCGTCACACTCTGGTTTTACTGCTTTACATTTGTAGCGACCAAATAGAACCATAGCTTGGTGCAACAGATGGAGGTCAGTTTTGAATTTTTTAGTTAACTCCTCTTCACACTTGATAGCAGTTTTGCTGTCACTTAATCCTAAACGGTGAGCAACTCTAAATACATGAGTATCCACTGCCATAAGATTTGCTTGTGCATACTCAATAAGTACTACATTTGCAGTCTTTTGTCCTACTCCTGCTAGTTTTACTAACTCATCTCTTACTTGTGGAATTTCACCATTATAGTTTTCAATAACAGATTGTGCCATTTTGATTAAATTTTTGGACTTATTATTATAAAAAGAGCAGGTATTGAGATATGATTTAACCTCATCTAGCTCGGCATTAGCAAGTTCGATAGGGGTAGGGTAGGCTTCAAAAAGTGCAGGAGTTATAATATTGACTCTCTTGTCTGTACATTGTGCTGATAGCATTACAGAGACAAGTAGTTCATAGATGTTAGTATAATTTAATTCAGTTATGGAATCTGGATAGTGTTTTATAAATAGAGTCTTGATAGCCTCTATCTCTTTTTTCGTTGCTTTTTTTATGTTTACTTTTTTCATCTAAAAATATTAAACTTTTTTACTTAAATTAAGATAAATTTGTTTACTAATCGTTTATCATTTTAAGATATAATGGTTAAAATATGTTTATGTTAATATCAGTTTAAAATAAGGAACTACCTTGATTATGAAAAATATATTTAAAGTTTTGACTCTATTAGCTCTTTTTAGTTTGGCATTAATGTCAGATATTATAGCAACTATTAATCACAAAGATATAACTCGTGAAGATGTTGACTATTTTTTAAATAAGAGTATTCCTGGTACAAATTATGACCTTATGAGTAATCTTGACAAACAAAAGGTTGTTAATCAGCTTGTTGATAGGGCATTGTATCTTGAAGTAGCCAAAAAAGATGATATAGAGAGGGATGAGGAGTATCAAAAGGTATTAAAGCGTGAGTCTGAAAACTTAATGTTGACCATTTGGATGAAGAGACGTGCCGAGCGTATTCCTGTAAGTGATACCGAGATTAAAGAGTATTATGATACTCATAGTGATGAGTTTAGGCAAGTGGCAGCAGCCTCTGCTCGACATATCTTAGTTCAGACTCTATCGGAAGCAAAAGATATTATATCTCAATTGCAAAATAGTAAAAATTTGGAAAAACGTTTTATTGCTTTAGCAAAATTAAAATCAACAGGTCCTAGTGCTGTGAATGGTGGAAATTTAGGTTGGTTTAATCATGACCAAATGGTAAAAGAGTTTTCTGATGCAGCTATGAGAATGAGGGTTGGAGAGATAAGTAAAGTACCCGTAAAAACTCACTTTGGATATCATGTTATCTATTTAAAAGCTAAGCGTCCAGCAGGTAAAATAGAGCTTGAAAAGGTAAAACAGACTATTAAAAAAGTCGTTAGAGCTAAAAAATTTAAAAAATATTTAGAACAGTTGCGTGAAAAGTTGAAGAAATCTGCCAAAATTAGTGTAAAATAGCAAAAAAAATATAAGGTGTTTTAAATATGGCTAAAAAAATATTAGATTTCTTACCAAGTGGAGTGCTTAGTGGCGATGAGGTTCAGCAACTATTTTCTATAGCAAAAAGTGAAGGTTTTGCTATTCCTGCTGTTAATGTGGTGGGAACATCTTCTGTAAATGCTACGTTGGAGGCTGCATCAAAAGTAAACTCTCCAATAATTATACAGTTCTCTAATGGTGGAGGAGATTTCTATGCAGGAAAAGGTCTGGAGTCTGACCAACGTGCTATATTAGGAACTATATCAGGTGCAAAACATATTCATACTATAGCTAAAGCATATGGTGTCCCTGTTTTGATACACACTGACCATGCAGGAAGAAAGCTACTTCCTTGGATAGATGCTCTACTTGATGCAAGTGAAGAGCATTTTAAAGCTTATGGTAAACCTCTATTTTCGTCTCATATGATTGATTTATCAGAAGAGCCTATTGAAAAGAATATCGCTACTTGTAAAACCTATCTTGAAAGAATGTCAAAGATTGGTATCACTTTGGAGATAGAACTAGGTGTAACAGGTGGAGAAGAGGATGGTGTAGATAATACAGATGTTGATAATGCTTTACTATATACTCAACCAGAAGAGGTAGCATATGCCTATGAGGAGCTTAAAAAGGTTTCTGATATGTTTACTATTGCTGCTTCGTTTGGAAATGTTCATGGTGTCTACAAACCAGGTAATGTTGTGCTTACTCCAATTATTTTAGATAATTCACAAAAATATATAGAAGAGAAGTTTAAAACAGAATCAAAGCCTGTTAATTTTGTATTCCATGGTGGTTCAGGCTCAACCCTAGAGGAGATACGAGAGGGGATATCGTATGGTGTTATTAAGATGAATATTGATACCGATACACAGTGGGCTTATTGGGATGGTGTTCGAGCTTATGTTGAGCAGTATCACGACTATTTACAAGGACAGATAGGTAATCCAGATGGAGAAGATAAACCAAATAAAAAATATTATGACCCACGAAAATGGTTAAGAGATGGTGAACTATCTATGGTAGCTAGATTAGAAAAAGCATATTCTGATTTGAATTGTTTGGATAGGAACTAGAGGGGTTAGCCCCTTTACCTACAAAAAGTTTTTAGAAATATCAAAAACTTGTTCAATGAAAACTCATTGTGAATTTTTTGAATGTTAACAAAAAAAATCATTTTTCATGATATACTTTTAGTATGCAAATATATAAGAAGGAATTTAGATGAATAGAGTAATTTTAGTTACGGGACTTACACTGCTACTGAGTAGTAGTTTTAGTATGGCTAATGAGTTAGATGAAATTCACATTGTAGATGAAACATCCAAATCTTCACTTCATAACACAGGTCCTATTTTGGTATGTAAAGATAATACCAGTAAAAAAGAGGAGTCGTGTTCAAAAGAGGCAGAAGACTTAATTCTTCAAGGTCTACCCACTAGTCAACAGATAGAAGAGATTGACATAGAGGATAACAAAGAGAAGAGTGCAATTAAAGAGCAACTAACAGATATCTTAAATGAGCTTACAAAACTCAAAAAGGCACAAAAAGCTGATAGAGATACAATTGCCGAGTTGAAAAAAGTTATTAAAGTATTATCAGCTAAAAAAGTAACAAATCCTAAAAGAGAGTTACATGTCATAAAAGAGAGTATTAAAAAAATTACAGCAAAAAAAGATAAAGTCTATACCAAGACAAGAATTAGACAACCTATTAAAGAGATATCACGAGATTCACAAAAGGTTATCATTGAGGTACAGAGCAATGAATCTTTATCAACTTATGCTCAATACTATTATAATGACAATACCCAATATTATCGAATTTATAAAGCTAACCAAGATAAAATGAATAAGAATTTTCAAATTACTATTGGAAGTCAATTGACTATTCCCTTGCCGTAGGAGTTAAGCTTAAATCTAAAATAATCTATTCCTGCAATTACTTTTGTAGGAATAGATTCTAAGTGATATCAACCAACTCTTTTTAAAAACAACCCTTTAACTATTTTTTGCAATAGCAAATTCCCCTCAAAAAAAATCTCAATATTATGACTTACAAAATATCTAAACGCATAAAAATCACTCTCTATTTTACAGTTTTCGATAAAATTATCGATATCAGGAAGAAATATATTTATATTTTTATCATGTCTAAAATGAAGATAGTGTTTATTGACCCGATTAATAAAATCAATAATAATCCCCTTTCGTAACTCGACTAATTCAGCTCTATTTAAATTACAAGCTTCATTAATAGTATGCCAAACTCTATTATCAGTTGAGCTAATCTTACCCTCTTTATCAAAAGAGATTAAATGTAAAACATCCTCTTTTTCAGGGTTAATAATTTGTGGCTCTTCGCTTATATCATAGCCATTACCAAAAGTATGTATATCCAAAAATGACTCATTATTATAAGTGACTTTTGTATTATTTGTAGCAAATCTATTTCCCTTACTACTATTACATCCACCACAACAGAGCAAGAGATTATCCCAACTGTACGCTAACCAATAATAGACATCTTTCGGTCGATAATGCTCAATATGTTTAGGAGCGTCCAAAAGTTTCTGTTCACAATAGGCACACTTAAGATGATAAATCTCATTTAACTTTTTTTGAATAGAGGCAACTTTATATCTATGCTTATCATCACAATAGGAAGCAGAAGCTATATTTTGATTAAAAACATCCTCTCTTGATTTCCCTCTTTTGGGTTTAGGGGTTAAAATATCAGGAATATTCGTAAAGTTTTTTTCAACTTTTATCATATCTTATCTAACTCATCATCTATTAATTTTAAAAGCTCTGCTTCATCGACATCTATATTCTCTTCTATCTTTTTAGCGACTTGTTTATGAATTTTTTCATAAATATAATCATCACTGCTAACCTGTCCATCATACTCTCGTGAGGTAATGGTATCCATATCAAATAGAGGCGAAGAGACCAATGAGTTATTGGTATACCCTTTATTGGCTATCTGATTTGAGATTTTGACCTCACCCTCTTCTTTATAGATTTTATAAAATACAGCTTCTTTACTTGCCCCCAAAATAACAGTAGGGCTATGAGTGGTCACTATAAACTGAATTAGAGGGAATGTGTCTCTTAGTTTTTTCATAAAGTTATATTTCCACTTTGGGTGTAGGTGGAGTTCTACTTCATCTATCAGAACCACTCCTTGAAAATCTGCGATATATTCTACTTGTTGTTTTTCCGAGAGTCGGGCTATTAGGTCACAGATGATGGTTATGACACCTTTATATCCTGCTGATAGTTGGTCAAAAGAGACTTCTGAACCTTTCTCTGTAAATATCACTTTGTCTGCTGATATATCTATCTGAATATCACTATTGAGTAGACGTTGTAAAAGCTCTTTTGCCTCTACAACAGTTAAAATATTCTCTTTATTTGACTTTTCACTGTAGTCCAAATATTGTAACCATTTAATAGGACTTTTTAAATCATATTCACCTTTAAAAAGTGTCAAGTAACCTGTTTCATCCTCTTTCATTTGACAAGAGTTATTTCGTGAAGCTCCATAAGCTAAAATATAATTGTAGGCTTGTTCAGAGTTTTGAGTATACGCTTTCTCATCACTATCTAGTACAGATAATCTATATTCAGACAGATTTTTTACTAAGTCAAAAATATCACCCTCTTTAACCCCTGCCAAAGCGATGGCTATAGCTTGAAGAAATAATGTTTTACCATCTCCATTCTCACCTACTATATAGATTTCTTTTTTTTCTTTTAGGTTGGTTATGGTTATTTGGTTTATTGAGAAGAAGTTTTTTATAGTTATGTTATTTATAAATTCAATATTATTTTTAGTATTAGAAGGATATTTATTACCGTTGATATAAAGTTTATTGTCATTTTCTATAGATTTTATAGTTGATTTTATTTCAGAGGCATATAGACTTATATCTTGACAATAAAACTCTATATCCTTTATTTTTTTATTTAATGAGTTTAAAAAACTTTCATCTTTTATGAAAATTAATGAGTCAAAATAAAAAGAGGTAAGCTCTAAAAAAGGATAGATGTTAATATCCTCTTTTTCAAATTCCTCTTTAGAAACTCCAAGAATATCTACAAGATTCAATAATGTAGATTTCGTTTCCCACAATAATCTCATTTTTCTTGTTTCTGTAGAGTTCTTTTTTTTCTTTGCCATCTTTTCCTCTTATTAATTTAAATTTTACGTTTATAAAACTCCACCACCAAAAGCCCAATGCCAACAACAACCAAGATAAAAACAATAGACCCAATGATAACTTCATTGGGAATAGGTTGGCTTAAATCAAACATGATTAAGCCTCGATAGTGCCAACAACCTCA
>Ga0256827_10002637_pt1 | contig 11487 bp, 9 predicted proteins | sample CV84metaG_FD_185977 | JGI IMG/M metagenome (GOLD analysis project Ga0256827, IMG submission 185977) | Hydrothermal vent microbial communities from East Pacific Rise, Pacific Ocean - CV84 | ecosystem: Environmental > Aquatic > Marine > Hydrothermal vents | place: Pacific Ocean: East Pacific Rise... | reverse complement strand
GCAACTATAGAACGAACCATATCATTAGAAAAATCATGGTGATTCTGAATATGAATCTTAGAATTAGGCATAAAAATTTGCTCTTCTCTGTCCCAACAAAAACGCTTAGAGTTATTGGCATAGAGTATCACATAACGATTATCTCTACTCATATCTAAAGTTAGGAGAGCATTACTATTTGTACTTATTGTATACTTAATACTCTCCACTCTACTACCTGTCGCTAAATCAACTATCTCTATGGAAGTTACCTTATCAGAAGACCAACTCTGACTTCTATCTAAAGCATACATCAAAAAAGAGCCATCAGGACTAAGTGTAGGAGCATAAATTTCATACTCATGACAAGCAATGCCTCTTGACTCAACCAACTCTAAATTTTCTATATCCCACTTCATCAGTGTACCACCTTGAAGTATGGCAATCAGATAACGATTGTCAGGTGTAACACGTAACAGTACTACCTTGTGGTACTTAATATCTATCTCAAAACGATAAAGTAAGAGTGAACTCTCTACTTCATACATCTCAATGAAAGATTTTTCATCTTCATCAACTTCATGGTATGTTGCAGAAAAAATATAACGATTATCAGCCGATAAAGTCACAGCCACCCGATACCCATCACCCTCACCATAAATACCCACTAACTCAACTTTTCGCATGTCCCACAGAGCTATCTTTTGGTAACTTAGGTTTACAACCACATAGCGACTATCAAAACTTATATCTAAAGGAAGCAAAAGATAATGAAGCCCATAACCACACCCCATGTATGAAAAGTGTGTAGAGTTATTGTCATAAAGCAGTTTGGTAAACTCTTTAGGTGCTTGAGTCGCATCTGTATCATACAATTGTAATCCAGACGATGTACTCTGTATGGCTATCTTTTGATTGACCACACTTGTCAAAATAGGATGATGAGGTGAGTGAGACTCCTTCTCTATGATTCTAACAACCTCTACACTATCCATCGCCAAAACCACCACGCTTTGTTCCAATGTCAAAATCAGATACTGCTCATCTTCACTTAAAGCCAAATCACTAATTTTTTGCTCTGAGCTATAGAGTTCCATAAGCATATAACCCCTATGAAAATCCCAAACTTTTACCTTGCCATCCTCTCCTGCTGAAATTATCTTTTCAGTATTGTCCGTAAATAAAAGAGCATTAACAGCCCCTTTATGAGCCTTTTCTATAGACCACACCTCTTTTAATGGATGATGAACATACAAAACCATGTCTCCATCTTCAAAACCTGCCACAAAGTAGTAACTTTTACTGTTGTAGGCTAAAGCATGAACAGACTTGTTTTCCCATCCCATATCATTAACCAATCTATACCTTTTCATGCTATAGATAAAAAGTCGATTGCTCATGGCGAGTAAAAACGCATTGTTATCAGGAGCAATAACCATCGCTTCAATTGATGATTCACCGTAAAGAGATTTTATTTTAGAAAATTTTATTGTTCTATTCTCAATATCAACAACCATGAGTCTATTTAACATACTATTGAAAACTAAAACAAAAGAGCCATCACTACTCACAGCCATTTTTTGTTTATTATTAAAAAGATTACGCCAAAAGAAGACTTCTCTATTTTCATCTTCTAGCTCAAAACAACGCTCCAAGCTACCCGTTAAGCAGTTCCAAAACCATATTGACCCATCACGAGTTAAGGTAACAACATAGTGACCATCAGGGGTTATCTGCATTCCATCTGTGGGTTTTACTATGTTATAAAATGGTTTGTTTTCTTGGGTTATGGTGTATATTTTTCTCTTTTTTATGTTCATCTTTTTCCTTTTTATCTAAACCGTTGTATACAAAATCCTCCGATACTCCCTCTCCATCACAATGTCCAAACTGCTCTCAACCCTATCAATAAATACTTTTCCATTCAAATGGTCAAACTCATGCTGAAAAATTCGAGCTAAAAAGCCTTCTAAAACTTCTTGCACCTCTTCTCCATTACGTGTTGTGTAGCGAACTTCTATTGTACTTGAACGTGGAACTGTTCCTCTTACATTTGGCAATGACAAACAGCCCTCCCAATCTTTTTCTACCTCATCACCATAGCTCAAAACTTCAGGGTTTATGATGGCTTTTGGTTGCATCTTTGGAGCATTAGGGTAACGTTCATTGGGTTGTGAAGCCATAATGAAGATACGTTTAGAAACTCCAATTTGTGGAGAAGCTATACCCATACCTTGTGTGGCTCTACAGGTTAAAATGAGGTCGTCAATCAGCTCTTGTGTCTCTTTAGATTTTACATCCTCAACTACCTTAGCTACTTCTCGAAGTACGCTTGAACCTAACTGATGTACGTTTCGTACTTTTCCCATGGAGTAGCCATTGCCATTTTGAGCCTCTTTGAACTGAGGGAAAAGTCTTAAGGTATTGGCTTCTACAATGCTCTCTAACTCATCTTTGTCCATCTCTAAAATTTCAGATAAAGTCTCTAAAATATCGACGATATAAGCAGGAACATTGGCAACTTTTTCCATGGGCTTTTTTCTAGCTCTAGGCGTAAGCCAAGGAGCATCTGTCTCTAACAATAGCGAGGTCAAAGGTGCTTTTTTAACAAAGTCTTTCAACCCTTCAAGCTGTTTAAAGGTAATCTGCCCACCAATACCAAAGTAAAAACCATGTTTATGTAGTTCCATGTACTCTTGTTTGTCAAAGTTCAAAGCATGAATGATTCCACCTACCAACTGACCCAAATAGGGTTGCACTATCTCCATAAAATCATCATAGGCAGTAGAACGATGTTCATAGAAAAACTTCCCATCATTCAGATGAATAATAACAGGCTTTTGATGTTTAACAGCAAACTCCAAATGAGCTTTGAGTACCTTTTTTTGTTGCTCTATAATAGGTTTATAAATCGCTTCATCGTAACTCATACGCCCATACTCCAAACCAAACTCACCAATGGCAATACAGCGTTCGTCGTCCACATACTCTTCTAACATTTCAAGTTCAAACTTGTCGGCATATTTTGGATGAAACCCTACCGAAAAGAAAACACCTGTGTAAGAGTGTGCCAAAATTTGAGCATCGGCAATGGTCTTTCTTTGTGTTGAAGGAATTAAAATTCCTTTTACATTTTGTTTTTGTGCCTCTTGTAAAATGCTGTTCATATTACTTTTAAATCTTGGTTTGTCTAGGTGACAGTGTGTGTCTATAATCATTCTTGGTCTCCTTTTTTAATTATTCTATCAAGCTTCTCTCTAGCTTTTTACACCCATTCTCCAAAGCCATCTCATAATATTTTTTGGCTTTTTTATAATCCTGATACTCCTCTTCATAAAGTTCTGATAAATCATACTATTGCTCAGAAACATCACACACCTTAAACTTCTGCTTCAACAACACCTTCTACTTCATCAAGACAATATTTTAGTTCTTTGTAGGGCTTAGGTTAATTCTTTTTAGTCAAATTATACTTTAGATTTCTGAATCACTATAGATTCATAAAATCCCAACTCCCTTAAAATCCCCCTCTGACCCAAACGCTCCACACGTCGTTCATAAAACCTCTCCAAATCATCACTAAAACTCCCAAAGCTATATCGGTTTTTTTGAATCTTCAAACCCTCAAAAGCTAAAATTCTTCGACTCTCTTCGATGTACTTTGGAAACTCTTCTATGAAAATCTCAACCATCCGTTTGGCACTCTTTTTCATCTGTAACTTACTGATGCCCACACGTGAAGCCAACTCATAAAAATCACTCATACTAATGTTATGCTTTTTACCTCCCAATGGAAGCCCAAGCTCATCACTGTCACCTCGATAGACTCCATTAGAAATCAAATCATAAAGGGGAGAGAGTCGGTATTTGTCTCGACCAATGTTAATAATGGAGATATTTTTCAGATGCAAATCGGCATGTTCTATAAGAAAAGAGAAAAAGTAAAACTCTAAAAACCGTACCCTCTCCTCTTTTGACTTTACTACCTCTGCAATGGCATTAAAAAGCTTTTCACTCGTGGCATAGTATTTTTGGTCACTTTTAATGTTCATAATCTGTGCAAAATCTCTCTGCTCATATTTATACCCCTCGTGTCGGTCATAGCGTTTTACTACATAGTGAAAATCTTCCTTGCCCACTATCACCCCCGACCAAGGGATATCGAATCCATAAGAATTTTTAGCAAAGCTCATAAAAAGGTGTTCATTGAGTCCCATAAAAGGTAGATGGGTCTGATTTTTATCTCTAAAATCATAAACAGCTGTCTGTGCATTATAGGGTTTGAGCATATAGAGGGCATCGCTACTCTGCTCTACAATCTTACGCTCAAAGTCAATGTTGACATCTATCTTATTTTGATACCCACTCAAAGAGGAGTGCTTCCCTTTTTCATTTAAAATCTCTTGCTCTATGGCAATGTCAAAATCTAAAATATTGACAAAACTCTGCTCTTCTAAGATTTTCTCTTTAACCGTAACCCAACTTTTACGTTCACTGTAGTTGCTTTCATAACTGTAGAGTTTATCTGTCGAGACAAAATCAAAGTCCCCATGAGTGTTTTTGAGTTCCAACAGTATCTCTGCTAGGTTCTTACCCTCTGGCAAGTAGGCATTTCGTCGGTCACTTTCAGGAATGAGGTTTTCAAACACAGGAAAAAGGGTCGCAGAGGTCATAAGCTCATCAGCAGTTAAACCATCTAGTTTTTTACCTTTGTAGCACTTCTCATACTCGAAATGATAACGTCCTACTTCGTGTCCTAAAAAGCCCACAAGAGTGGCACTTTTAAAAATGGCTATTTGATTGACTTTTGCATGGGGTACAAGTTGGTAGTAGCGACCTCTTCCTTCGCCTATGGGTTTTACTTTTCTTTTGCTGATTAAACTGTTCAAATGACGTTTTAACGTTGCTCTTGGAACAGAAGTATTTACCAATAAATCAGATATGGCTTGTTCAGGAGAGTTTTTAAAAGACTCTATAATGACTTTTTCTATTTTATTCATGGGATATTATAGCCTATTTTTGGCTCAAATTGGCTCATTTTTATAATATTAAGATATTTTTTACATTGTTACAAAATAGCGAAAAACCACCTCCTTCAGGTGGTGGATGAAAGCGTAAATTACAAATGAAATAATATTCTTTTTTATTTATTTTAGTGTTTTTTAGATATAATATAAAATCAGAAAGGAGTAAAAGTGTTAAATATAGTAAAAGTTTGACTCTACCCAAATGAAGAGCAGAAAACTATATTAGAAAAAACATTTAGCTCAGTTCGGTTTGTATATAATCAGATGCTAGAGAAAAAAATCAAAGCATACGAAAATGATAAAACCTCGATAAGTTGCTTTTCATTAATCAAAGAACTTCCAAAAATGAAAAAAAATAATTTTGAATGGTTAAAAGAGAAAAAACTATTTTTAGCTAAAATTGGACTAATAGAGATAAGAGGTTTTAGAGAGTTTGATGGAGAACTAAAAACCGTTACAGTTTCAAAAGAGGCAAACCAATATTATGCTTCACTCTTGTTTGATGATGGAGAAGAGTTCAAAAAGCCAAAGCATAATGGTAAAAAAGTAGGAATAGATGTTGGTGTAGCTCTATTTGCTACATTGAGCAATGGAAAAACATTTAAACCTCTGAAACTTGATAAAGTCATCAAAAAGATGAAAAAAGCTCAAAAGTCTCTTTCAAGCTTGGGGACTCTTTTTTGAGATGTTAAAATATAAAGCAGAGAGAAAAGGTGGAGAGGTTATTGAAGTTGACCCAAAATTCACTTCTCAAAAATGTTCTTGTTGTGGTCATATATCTAAAGAGAATAGAAAGAGTCAAAGTAAATTCAAGTGTATTAAATGTAATTTTAAACTTAATGCAGATTTAAATGCCTCTTTGAATATTCTAAATACCGTGGGACACATGGAGAAAGCTTCTTAAATATCTAAACATTAGTTTGGAGTTCAGAAGAATCCACCTCCTTTAGGGGGTGGAGTTGTCAAAGTACTATAGCTCAAAAAATCTAAATAAAATTGAGAAGGATTTCTCTTAAAAGTGTAAATTTACTTAAAAAATAGGAAAGTTAGAAGAAATTTACTAGATTTTTATGCTTTTACGAGAAATTTTAAAAATATATTATTCCCCTAAAAAAAATTATTAATTTTAATAGTTAACATTGAAATTATTGGAGATAGATATAATTTTAAATTGAGTTAATATTTAATATTAACTCAATTAATTTATTGAAAAAGGTTATATTTTATGTGTCAAAAAAAAATATTTCAGTTACTGTTTATAATTCTTGGATTATCTTCTCTTCTCGAAGCGATTCCACCAAATGCTCCTGGACCTTACTTAGGTGCATCTAAAGTAAAGGATTCAAATGATTCTGTTAGATTCTCGTTTAGAGATAATTCAAACAATGAAAAGATGTTTCGAGTCAATATTTATAATAGTGAAAATAATGCGTTGTTTAAGAGTATAGAAACAAATGCTTCTAATCAAAGATATGGGTATGCTACGGTAACAGGTCTTAACTGTGATAAAGTTTATAAAGCCACTGTTATTGCTTCTAATGATGAAGGAGATTCTGCTCCATCGAGTTCAGCATTTTTTAGTATGCAGAGTACGTTTGAAGTCTCTTGCCTTAATAATAGTGAAGTACCTAACCCTCCTGGAGAATATTTAGGAGTAACGGACATAAATGAGACAGCTGTTCGTGTTAGCTTTTTAGATAATTCAGATAATGAAGATGGCTTTATTGTTTATGGAGAAGGGATTTATGTTAAAGTTCCAAAAAATGATGAAGCTCAACATTCCTTTCAGTATGCAACTCTTTCAAATCTTAGTTGTAATAAAAGTTATAACATTAAAGCTCTTGCTTATAATAGTGAAGGAAACTCTAGCAGTTCAAGTAGCCATAAATTTAATATTGAAAAAACTTTTAACCTTCCATGTACTAAAAATATTCCACCTAGTGTTAGCTTAGATATTACATATCGAACTATACAAAATGGTGATGGTACTGATTTACGAGTGTTTGAGATTAGTGCAAAAGCTACCGATATTGATGGAAAAATTGTTCAGTGTCAATGGAGTGGGGGGCGTAGCTGTGAAGGAAATAGTGATTTTAGTGTTATAATGGGTTTGGGTGATGAGTATATTTTCCATAGTAATGAAGTTTATACGATAACCGTCACAGATGACAAAGGGGCAACTACTACAAATTCACTTGTTGTATATGACCCATGGTATGAAAAAGAAGCTAATGATTCTATTTATATAGGTGGTGTACCTAATGTTCTAAAAGTTGGACAAACCATATTAGTTGATGCTTATGTTAATGATATTATCCCTAGAACCAGTTGTGGTACATCTGTTCATGGTCATAGCTGGGGAGGTTCACTAGGGTTGGTTTCATTTGATGATAGTATGTATGATACAGGACATTTCATTTGTTATGGTTATCGTGCTTCCACAGCAATTACAGCAACACAAAAAGGAGATGCAAGGGTATCACTTTATGCTAATAATGTGCAAAAAAATTTTTCAATTAAAATTGTTGATATAAACAATAGTAAAGATACCCTCAAGAAAGTAGTTATTGATAATCTTACAGGATTAGTTTGGGCAGATACAGAGCCTCCGTTAAAATCTTTTATAACCGAAAATAATTATCAATTATATAATTTGCATGATTATTCTGGAGATACAGCAAAAACATATTGTGAAACGCTTGAATGGGGAGGCTATACCGATTGGAGGTTACCTACACTTTTTGAAATAACTGGATATGTTGCTCCAGATAGTGATCAAGAGTATTGGTCATCTACTAAAATTCCTAATGACAGAGACGTAAGTTCAATGTTGTCTTCTAAGGTAGTATCAAAAACTAAAAATCAAAAGTTATTTACTCTTTGTGTAAGACATTGATTTTTCAGAATATGTAGGATGAGTATATCAACCTACATATTCACACTTCAAAATCGCACTTCGTTATCTATTTTTATTTTGAACATATTTTTCCTTCCTAACTCTAACAATCCACCCAATATCACTACAGCGTTCAACCTCTCCCGTAGGAACAATCTCCTTTAACTCATCTTGACTAAAACACTGTGACATAAACCCCATTTTCTGTTCTAACCGTATTTCCTTCTATACTTAGATTCTGATACCCTAGCATCTCATACATCTCTAACCTTGGAGCTATTGATGCAGAAGAGAAGGTACTAATAATCGCCAAGCCATCCTCTTTAAGTGACCTCATCATCGACGTAATCAACCCCTCTTTATCTTCAATGTTCCCAAAGGTATTATACATAGCAATGGCAACATCAAAAAGCTTAGGAGAGTAATAGTTATCAATTTGAGGTACATCTTTAGCTCTCTCTAAAAGCGTATTAATAAGGTTTTGGTTGTCATTTTTCCATGCTTTGTTTGATTTACTCATTTTGTACTCCTATTTAGATTTAACGGTGTTTTCGTGGGAAAACACCCTACTTTTTTCACAAAAATCTCTCCACTCTCCACACAATAAGCACTTAATCGTCCATATTGGTTTTAATTTCTAACCATAAACCGATAAACTCTCTTCTCTATAAGCTTACCATCTGCATCATCCCAAATTTCAATAAGGTTTTTATGCTCATCGTAAACATATCGTCTCTCTTTAGAAGTGCTAAATCCATTTAAATATTTATCATCATAGCCTGTATATATACGATTCTCATTAACATAAATAGTGTCATATTTACCGTTCTCTCTATCATAAATGATGTAATAATCTTTTTCAAACTCATTATTTTCATTTTTAGTATAAATCTCTTTTCTTGCTAAAACACCATCATCACTATAACTGTACTCCTCTTTTTCATCACTATTCTCAGTTAAAATTAATCGATTTTGCTCATCATAAACGTATTTCTTTATTTTAGTATGATTGTATATCTCTTCTGTTAACAATCCTTTATCATTGTATTTTTTTTGTCTATGAAAAGTAATCTTTTCATTTATATAAGAAGAGTATACATTCTCTTTCAAAATATTATTTTCATAATGATATACACTTTTATTACTAAGCTTTCCCTCTATAAAACTTTCTGTTAATATCAATTTTTCATCTTGATAGTGATGTTTTGTAGATAACTGGTTTCCATACCAAATCTCTACAAGTTGCTTATCTTCATTATAATGATAATCTATTCGGCTCTCCTCTTTTTTATCATTATAATAAGCTCTTAATGTTATCTCATTCAAGATTCTGCCATCTTCATCATAGTGATACTTTGTACTTGAATCAAAGAATTTTTTGTCATTTCTATAACTTAATATTTTTTCCTCTTGAATCTTATCTTGTTCATTAAATTTTTGTGACCTATTCTCATCAATATCTCCATCAGCATCAAAATCATAAGCTTTAAACAGTTCTCTACCTTTAGAATCATATCCATAGTAACGTATACTATCTATTACTCCATCTTGATTATTATCATCGCTGACTTTAGTTACATTACCATCTTTATTGTATTCATATTTAGCGTGATTAAAATACTTCTCATAGTTACATCCTCTGGTTTTTATGTTCATAATTTCTACTAAAACCCAAGAACCAACATTAACAGTGATGTTATCCTCAGCTTTTGCTCCCTCATTATCTATCACTGTGATTTTAAGATGATGAACCCCCTTCTCAAACGTATAATCAAAACTCTTCTCTTCGCTCAAAGTCTGATTCCCCTCTCTCCAAAGATAAGAGACTATCTCTCCATCTCTATCTTTGGCTATAGCCTCTAGTGTTGCCTCATTACCAAAAGTTATATTTTGGTCATCTCCTGCATCTACTGTTGGTGTTTTATTTTGTATGATTACAGGAACAGATGCTTTTATTGTAACATCCTCATATTTCCAATGCTCTAGGGGTATTGCTTTGTTCGCTACCTTTATTGGAGAATAGAACATCCAAAATAAAGCCAAGATAGTAATGCCTAATAGTATTACTTTTTTCATAAATATTCTCGTTTCAAAATTGCATAACTATCCACATCCATTACAACCCCATTAACGACTATTTCATCTCGTTGTCTCCCTTCATGAGTCATCCCTAACTTTTGAGCTACATTGCAACTTCGCTTATTTTTAACAGCACATTTAAGCATGATTTTGTCAAGGTTGTACTCTTCAAAACCTATCTCAACCATTTTGGCTGTGGCTTTGTGCATAATGCCTTTTCCATGAAATTCAGCCCCTAGCCAATAGCCCAATTCTCCTTTTTGTATGCCATAACCTTTACGCATACCAATCTCTACACTACCTGCTAGTTTTCCCTTATAAAATATTACGCAGTTGACTAATCGACCTTTAGCATACTGTTCTAAGGAACTCTGAATATGCTTCTTTTCATCATTAACTTCTCGAACTGAATCCACCCATAGTAACCACGTTTTAAATAGCTCTCTATTCTTATTGACCAAAACCAACATCTCTTGGGCATGAGAAAAGTGTGTTAACTCTAAATGAACTTCGTTATCTATCTCTATTTTGAACATATTTTTCCTTTTTTTCTTTTGGCTTATTTTTACTCATTATCTTTACTAAAAAATATCAGAATAAAAAATAAAAATCCATAAAGTATATACTCTAGAATACCTTTTAAAGTAGGATTCCGAATCTCTGCTGTAATTCCCATAATTAGTTTCCCTAGAGCTTTTCCTCCTCCTCTAATCTCTAAGGGGGTACTATAACTCATAAGGGTTAACCCTTTTTGCAATGAATTTACTGCTGAACTAAAAGAGCTAACTCCTTGAACCTCTGCTTTAATGGGTGTCAAACTCAATAGCAACAGCAAAACCAAAAATGTATATCGTCTCATCTCATATCCTTTTTTAAATGATAATCGAAGTTTAGATGATATGAAAAAGTTTTACAATAGAATTTTCTAAAACTTTTTAGAACTTTTGTCTCTTCTTCTAAGACTCTTATTTTAAGGTCTCTCAGAAAGAGTAATTTCTCCCAAAAAGAGTTTAAAGTTTTTTTAGCTATCAAAAAGTTTACTGTTTGATTTCTTCAACTTTTAAACTTTGTCTGTAACCCTATTAAAAGTTGAAAATAATTAAATCAAATCAAGAAACTATACCCAAGCTATACTTGTCTAAAATAAAGTGTTTTTCTAATTTATTGGAAGTTTTCAAGGGATAAGGAGAAATTTTATAGAAATTTAGGGAAAAAGTAAAAATATGCAGAGCTATTTCACAATCTAACCACAACTTATAGCTATACTTTTTTCATGAGAGAGATAATTTTTTTATTCCTTATTTTTAGTTATCTCTTCTTCATACGGTTATATTAAATCCTCTATTTATATTATTCTTTGCCACCGTCTATTAGGACAAGTAGAGGTTTTTATCGTTTCTTATTCAGCAAACAAATCAAGATAATCCGACACAACCTCTTCTCCATTCCCCTGAAAATGAATAATGGTCTTTTTAGAATTTTCTATTTTATGCTTGTTTGATTTTG
>Ga0256827_10002634_pt1 | contig 11496 bp, 11 predicted proteins | sample CV84metaG_FD_185977 | JGI IMG/M metagenome (GOLD analysis project Ga0256827, IMG submission 185977) | Hydrothermal vent microbial communities from East Pacific Rise, Pacific Ocean - CV84 | ecosystem: Environmental > Aquatic > Marine > Hydrothermal vents | place: Pacific Ocean: East Pacific Rise... | reverse complement strand
GAGATTGAACTATAAAGTTCGAGTTCAAGGCGTGTGAGGAATTTAAACCGCAGAATACAAAGGTATTTGAGGATTTAAATTTTGAGCAACAACGCAGAAATCGGACTTTATAGACAAGCTCTATTTAATGCCAATTTTATCACATTCGTAAAATCCTCTCAAGTTTGTGTTTCAAATAAAGATTATTTATCTTTACATCTTAATATACAAGTAGGGGTTTACACTATAAATTTTATAGATATCCTAAAATCCGCAAGTCAGGGTTTCACTCTGTTGGTTTATAAGTTGTTAAATATTAATCAGTTTCACTTTAATTTAAATAGTAAAACCTTGACTATTAATATTTTAAAACTAAACTTGCGGATATAAGGGATATACAAAAATATTAAAATGATTTTTAGAATAATAACATGGCTATTGTTTATAGTTGGAGGAGGTTTTCTTGGGTTTTATTTCGATAATAAATACTTCGAAATTATAAAAAATGATATTGTTTTTCATGCAATAAGTTTTGTTTTCGGATTTGCAATTTTGTTATTAACTCTCAGAATTAGCCGAAATACAGGCAGAACACTTGCTAAATTTGGAAGAACAGGCGATTTGCCAAGAATGGAAACCAACACATTTGTACATCAAGGAATGTATAAATATATGCGTCACCCTATGCACTTAGGTTTAATGCTTTTTCCTTTAGCAGTGGCACTTTTGTTAGGTTCTGTAAGCTTTATATTATTTATAACACCTGCCGAAATTATTCTTATGTTAATAATGATACGCCTAATTGAAGAACCCGAAGCAATTAAAAAGTTTGGAGATGATTATAAAACTTATGCCAAATATACACCCAGTTTTTGCTTTAAAAAGCAATGTTTAAAAGCTTTGCTAAAAAATATTCAGAAATAATTAGGGTCTGCTGAGAAACGCATAACAAGTTATCACAAAGCCACTTAAATTAAAATATGCTATTATAAGTGCAAACTTTTTAAAACATATGTGCTTATAAGTTTGCATTTACAAATGTTAAAATCATAGTTTTATGCTTGCTCTGAGGCACATCATATTTTTATCTTCTTCAATTTGAGGTATGTATATACATCTGCATTTCAGAAAATAAAAATCTAATATACCTCAGAGCTTTTCAGCAGACACTAATTATACTCTCTAAAATAATTTTTCAATTTCTTCAGCAGGGTCGCCCCAAATAGCAGCAGTATCTGTTTCTATAATTGGACGTTTTAAAAGTTTAGGATTTTCAATTATTATTGTAATCCATTCGCTGTTGGTAAAATCTTTATTTTTAAAATCAGATTTGTAAATAGCCTCTTGTGTACGAACCATTTCAAAAGCAGTTTTGTTTAGTTTCATCAACAAAACTTTAAGCTCTTTTTCTGTTAAAGGTGTTTTTAGATACTCTATCACATTATATTCTAAGTTCTTATCTTTAATAAATTGCAAACCTGCTCTAGATTTTTTACATCGGTTATTATGATATACATTTAACATATTTTTAAGCTTTAATAAAATACAAAAATATAGTTTATTTTTACCACAAAAAAATTGATTATTGTGAAAAATCAAACAAAAGCATATTTATTAGCATTAACTGCTGTCCTTTTTTGGTCAACTGTTGCTACAGCTTTTAAGCTTGCTCTAGAAAATTACGATTTTTTACAGTTCTTATTTATTTCATCGGGGATATCATTATTGTTTCTTTTTTTAGTATTGTTGATACAAAAAAAACTTAAATTAATATTTAAAATAGAAAAAAAAGATTGGTCGAAACTTATAGTAGGTGGGGTTTTAAATCCATTTTTATATTACATAATCTTATTTAATGCTTATAATTTATTACCGGCACAAATGGCACAAAGTTTAAATTATACGTGGCCTATTGTATTAGTAATTTTTTCGTTATTTGCTTTTAAACAAAAGCTAAAAATAAAAACTTCTATTAGTTTTATATTAGGGTTTTTAGGAGTTGTAATCATTTCTTTTAAAGGAAATCTTAGTTTACCTGAAAACTCAAATATTTTAGGGCTTATTCTCGCAACAGGCAGTTCTGTAGTTTGGGCAAGTTTTTGGATTATTAATTCTAGTATAAAAACAGACACAGTAGTTTCGTTATTTATAAACTTTGTTGTTGCATTTAGTTTAATAGTGCCTTTGATGTTTATTTTCTCATCGTTTCCTTGTTACAACACAGTTAGCCTGTCGGCTGCAATATATTCGGGTTTGTTTGAGATGGGCATTACATTTCTTGTTTGGATGACGGCATTAAAGTTAAGCACATCAACAGCTAAAATTAGCAATCTAATATTTTTTGCACCTTTTATTTCTTTGTTTATTATAAATATGGTTCTTAAAGAAAAGATACTCCCATCAACCATTATTGGTTTACTTGTTATTATTTTAGGAATTCTGATTGATAAAATTAGTTTTAGAAAAACTAATTTCCGCTAAGCAGTCCCACAAAAACACGAATTTGCTCAGGCGAACCAATAACAAATATTTTGTCATCTTTTTGCAGAAAATAGTCTGATGCAGGATTATAAATATAATTACCATCAGCTTTTTTAATGCCAATTACATTTGCTCCCGATTTATTTCTAACCCCAAGTTCGCCAATAGATTTACCTGCAACACAGTTTTGAAGTTTCTGACAATCAATTTCTTCAAGGTTAACATCATCGTGATCTTGAAGCATTACGCCTTCAATAAATTCAACAATATCGGCTTGTGCAACAAGTTTTGCCATTCTTTGCCCACCAATTTTGTCGGGCATAATAACATTGTCGGCACCGGCACGGCGTAATTTTGTGTCGGAGTGATCTTCCGAAGCACGGCTAATTATCTTTAACTCAGGATTTAATTCTCTGGCCGACAAAACTATAAAAAGATTATCGGCATCGTTTGGCAAGGTTGTAATTAACGAAGACGCAGTTTTTATACCGGCTTTTTCAAGGTCTTCTTCGTGAACAGCATTACCATATACAAATGTAAAATTGTTACTTTCTTTAATTTGTGTAACAACTTTTTCATCTTTTTCTATAACAATAAATTTTTCGCCTAAAGCAAAAAGTTCGGCAGCCGCTTGTTTTCCATTTCGTCCGTATCCGCAAATAATTACATGTCCTTCCATCTTTTTTATTTGTTTTTTTAATTTTCTATCAGTAAAATAATCGTTAAAAACACCTTCTACAACCAAATTTGTGAAAGTAGAAACTGTATATGCAAAAAGTCCAAAACTAACTATAATTAAACCCGATGCAAACAACATTCCTCCTTCAGAAAATTTATGAGCAGTACCAAAACCAACGGTTGATATGGTTATTATTGTCATATAGAATGCTTCAATAAAAGGAAAATCTTCAATAAGCATGTACCCGATAATCCCTATTATTATTACAATAGATAATAATAAACCAGGAATTAGTATTTTTCTTATACCTCGTTTCATTCTATATTTTTAGATTTGCTTCAAAGATATAATATTTTTAGTTATCAACTTATTCCCAATCCTACAATTTAAACAATTATCTTTTTTGCAATAATTATTATACAATTCTAAAAAAGCTTGACTTTCTTGTGCTGTATTTATTTTAACACCAATACCTCTCCAATAGTTTATTATAGAGTTGTTTTCGGCATTTAATTCTTGTAAATAAAACAATGCTTTATCTTTTAATATTGCAATATCTCTTTCTTTACCATACATAAAAATCATTGGTGCAATAACATTTATTATAATTAAATCTATTGTGTGTTTTCCAATATTTTTGCTTTTTTCTTTCGATAATACTCCAAATTTATAATGTGTCTCCCAATATTTTGAAGGTTTAATATTGAAATATTCATAAATTTCATCAACAAAATCTTCTTCTATTATTTTTGAAAAAATATTACTGTGTTTATGCAGTAAAGATGCTGTTTGAGCAATTCTAACAGTAGGGAAAGAAACAGGTCGTACTCGCATAAATTTCCAATTATCAATGTTTATTGGCGATAAACTATATTTATTTCTTAAAAATTTAAACTCATTTTTGAGATGTGTAAAATACTCATCATCAATATTTTCTGAAAGGAAACCTGCTTGTCCAAAAAGCATTGCTTCAATACTTATTAGTTTATCGTTTTGTTTTAATATATTTTTTAGCGGCAACGAACGAGCAAGTATTTCAAAAGGCTCTGCATTCACTTTTAGCCCAAACTGACGCAACAAAAGAATATAAAAAACCTCTTCCCAATCGCTAATTCTATCGTTTAATAATTGTTTTATCTCATCAGATTTTCGTTGCAAACGCTCTATTAATAATGTTTCTAGCCACGAAAACAATTCAAAACTATTAATTTTAGATATCTGATGTTCGCATTTTATTTTATGCTTGCTATTTAAAATTGAAGAATAGTTTTTTAATAAATCCTTATCATAATTAAGTTTAATTTGTGGGATTTTTCGTCCTTTTGCATCAAAAACATCTTTGTTTATTTCTTCAACAACATGTAAAATTACATTATTGTAGCAGCTATCACTTTCGTGATGATGTAAATACCAATCAGAAGATTTTTTATGTATTTCTATATTGCCAACCCAAAGAGTATCTCCAATTTTAATTTTAGCATTAAAAAAATCTGGCCCACTATCATGGTTAAGTTGCCCTACATCAATAATATCAATAGCATCATTATCAATAGTGTAATTATTGATAAATAACTTATACCTCCATATATATTGTAAAAAATCTTCTGTCATTTTATATTTTTTTGTTTGCCTAAGGTAAAAAAAACTTATGATTTTTTCGATAAAAAAGTAAATTTCCTAAAATAAAACTTTTTTAATTTTCTAGAGTTTCGTTACTATCATTATATTATATCAATTTAAAATTAAAAAATAAAGATATATAATATAAAAACCCATTTTTATTTTGGCATTAAATTTAGTATTCTTAAATTTGTGTGTTTTTTAACATATATTTTGAATATACCATATAATTACATGAAAAAGAATATTCATAACGAAGCCGATTGTAATCCGTGTTTAACTGATCCTAATTCGGTTTTTGCCGGTTTATCAACAAAAGAGCGAGAAGAAGTTTTTAAAAATCACAATTGTGCTTTTTTTAAAAAAGGAGAGATAATATATAAAGAAGGAGATAAACCATCGGGTTTATTATGTCTTTCTAAAGGTAAAATAAAGATATTTAAAGAAGGTGTTGGCGGAAGAGAACAGATAGTTAGAATGGCTAAGCCAATTGGTTTTATAGGTTACAGAGCACTTTTTGCAGAAGAAAATTACATTGCTTCGGCAATGGCATTAGAAGATGCATCAGTTTGTATTATTGATAAAGACACATTGTTTCATTTAATAAAAACCAACCCCGATTTTGCAATGACTATAATAAAATCATTAGCTACAGAATTAGGATTTTCTAACAACAGAACAGTAACACTTACACAAAAACACATACGAGGCAGATTAGCAGAAGCTTTATTGTTTTTAGTAGATACTTATGGTTTCGAAGACGATGGAGTTACAATAAAAGTATATCTGCCAAGAGAAGATTTAGCAAATTTATCTAATATGACAACTTCTAACGCAATAAGAACACTCTCTATTTTTGCAAATGAAGACGTAATAGAGCTTGATGGACGAAAAATTAAAGTTTTAAAGCATCAATCTTTAAAACATATTAGTCAAATGGGATAATGTTACTATCTGATATAATGACAGATATACCACTGTTGAATCAATTAAAAAATATTTATTTAATATAATACACAATAATATTGTAGTATTTGTAAAATATTTATATTTTTGCAGTCCGAAAAATTTTTTATTAATAAATAAATTAACAGAGTTGTGAATACTTTAAGTTATAAGACTATATCGGCTAACAAAGAAACCGTAAACAAAGAATGGGTTCTTGTAGATGCTGAGGGTGAGATTTTGGGAAGATTAGCATCAAAAGTTGCGATGATGCTTCGTGGTAAGCATAAACCTGAATTCACACCTCATGTTGATTGTGGTGATAACGTAATTGTTATAAACGCAGAGAAAGTTGTACTATCAGGAAATAAAATGGCAGATAAAGTTTATATCTCTCATTCAGGTTATCCTGGAGGACAAAAAGTGATAAATGCAGAGGCATTATTGGAAAAGAAACCTTTTGCTTTAGTAGAAAAGGCAGTAAAAGGAATGTTACCAAAAAACAGATTGGGTAGCAAGTTGTTTAATAATCTTCATGTATTTGAAGGAAACAAACATACGCACGAAGCTCAAAAGCCAAAGAAAATTAATTTAAAAGAATTTAAATAAAACTATATGGAAGTTGTTAACACCGTTGGTAGAAGGAAAGCATCAGTTGCTAGAGTATACTTAAGTGAAGGAAAAGGTTCTATAACAATTAACCGAAAAGATTTAACAGAATATTTCCCATCAGATATTTTACAATATATTGTAAAGCAACCAGCAAATAAAGTTGAAGTTGCCGATCAATTTGATGTTAAAGTAAATGTAAGTGGTGGTGGATTTAAAGGGCAAGCAGAAGCAATTCGCTTGGGAATAACAAGAGCTTTAATTGAAGTGAATGAAGAGTTTAAATCTGCATTGAAATCAGAAGGCTTTGTTACAAGAGACCCAAGAGTTGTGGAAAGAAAAAAGCCAGGTCGTCCAAAAGCGAGGAAGAGATTCCAATTCTCGAAACGTTAATATTGAATATAACTATATATGTTTAGTATCTAAATTGCTGAGACTTTCCGAAGGGGAAACTACTCGGCAATTGATATTTATTTTAAGAATGTAAACTATTTAAAAATGCCAAGAACAAATTTCAACCAGTTATTAGAGGCCGGAGCACACTTTGGCCATTTAAAAAGAAAATGGAATCCAGCAATGGCTCCATATATCTTTATGGAAAAAAACGGAATTCATATCATTGATTTGAATAAAACCGTTTACAAAATTGATGAAGCTGCTAATGCAATGAAACAAATTGCACGATCGGGAAGAAAAATTCTTTTTGTAGCTACAAAAAAACAAGCAAAAGAGCTAGTTTCTGAAAAAATTACTGCTATTAAAATGCCTTATATTACTGAGCGTTGGGCAGGAGGAATGTTAACAAACTTCCCTACTATCAGAAAAGCAGTTAAGAAAATGAAAGCTATCGACAAAATGGCTACTGATGGAACTTTCAAGAATATGTCTAAAAGAGAACGTCTTCAAGTAACTCGTCAAAGAGAAAAAATGGAGTTAACTCTTGGTAGTATTGTTGATTTAAACAGATTGCCAGCAGCATTATTTATTGTTGATATTAATAAAGAACACATCGCTGTTAAAGAAGCTCAAAAATTAAATATCCCAATTTTTGCAATTGTTGATACCAACTCAAATCCAAACGAAGTAGATTTTGCAATACCTGCAAACGACGATGCAACAGCATCAATAGGAATAATAGTTGACTCAATGGTTAGTGCAATTAAAGAAGGATTAACTGAGAGAAAAGCAGAGAAAGATAAAGACGAAGCAGAAAAAAGTGCTAAAAAAGCTAAAAAAGCTGAGAAAAAAGAAACTACTGAAAAAGTAGAAGATACAGCCGAAAAATCTCCTGCTAAGAAAACACCTGCTAAAAAAGAAGCAGTAAAAGAAGAAAAAACTGAAAAGTAATAATATTTTAAAGTAAAAAAAAATGGCAAATGTAAAAGCTGCAGATGTTGCAAAATTGAGAAAAGCTTTAGGTGCTGGAATGATGGACTGTAAAAATGCATTAGTTGAAGCTGATGGCGATTTTGATAAAGCTGTTGAAATAATTCGTAAAAAAGGTCAAGCTATAGCAAACAAACGTGCTGATAGAGACGCAACTGAAGGTGTTGTTTTAGCTAAAATATCAGCCGATGGTAAAAAAGGTTATATTTCTGTGTTAAATTGTGAAACAGATTTTGTTGCTAAAAATAACGATTTTGTTGCCTTTGCAACTAAAATTATTGACAAAGCTATTGAAGCAAATGTTGCAAGTTTAGATCAACTTAAAGAAACAGAAATAGATGGTAAAAAAATTGGTGATATAGTTTTAGAACAAACAGGTATTATCGGTGAAAAATTAGATTTATCTTATTTTGAAGTTATAGAAGCAGAGCAAGTTGTACCTTATATTCATGCAGGAAACAGATTAGCTACTGTTGTTGCTTTTAACGAAAAATTATCTGATATACAAGTAGGAAAAGATGTTGCAATGCAAGTTGCAGCTATGGCTCCTGTTGCTGTAGATAAAGATGATGTATCTAAAGAAATACAAGATAAAGAAATTGAGATTGGCAAAGAACAAGCTAGACTTGATGGCAAACCAGAAGCTATGCTTGAAAAAATTGCTATGGGAAAATTAAATAAGTTTTTCAAAGAAAATACTTTATTGAACCAAGCTTTTGTTAAGAATAACAAGCAAGATATTAGAACTTATCTTAAAGAAAACGGTAATTTAACTGTTAAAGGATTTTTAAGATTTGGATTGTCTAACTAAAGTTAATCTTTAAATAATATTGAAACCGCTTAATTTTTTTTAGCGGTTTTTTTTTGTATATATGCTCAAACCATCAACTGCTAACAATTTTACTTTACAAGCTGTACCATAGTTGGTACTTATAACGCAAACGCATTCTGTTAATATATTCTTATATCAGCACTATACTACATTTTACAAATACCATTATTCTTCTTATTACTCGTTCCAAAATGTACGAACTTGCTTTTGCTCAAATAATTTTATTGTGTCTTCTTTTTTCATTGTTTAGTATTTTTTTCTTCAACTTCAATTATTAAATCAGATAAATACTTCAATAATGAAAGACTTTTTAATACATTTTTCTCTGTCCCATAACTAATATCTACTCCATGCATTATTTCATGTCTATTGAAAGTACTTTCTTTATTTTTATAATATTGTTCACTTTCCCCAATAGGAATCGATTCTTCAATTGGTGACAAAAAAGCTTTAGTACTCCAATGAGCATCCTTTGAAATCTTAGTAGTGATTTCAGGTCTGTAAATGTTTTCAGCTTTTAATTTTTTGTCTTTAAGAAAAAACTTTTCTTTTTTAGTTAAATCATATGAAATACCATCAACTTGAGATAAAATTAAAATAACTGCTGAATAATAATTCTTTTGATTTATTAGAGTTTTTATTTCGGATAAAATATTTGACCTATAACTATGTTTGTTTTTTAATTCTTCTATAATATTATTGGCTTGTTCTCTATAATATTTGGTTAAAAAAGCATCAACATCTTTAATTTCTCCTTCTATAACTTGATTTACTATTTTTTTTAACTTTCTTAAATCGATATTTTGATCTATAAACCAGTTGTATTTTGATAATTGAAGTAATGCTTTTGGGATTTTATCGTATAAATCATCAATTTTCTTTACTGCATTATATGTAATTCCAATAATACTGGCAACTACAATTGCATTTGTTATATCGTAAATTGGACTATTAGGAGGAACAATTTTATCTATAGGAAAAGGAATGTTTTTGATTTTTTTTGATTCTTCTGATAAGAACCGATTAATCATATTTTTATTATTAGAAGTAATCTCCTTTATGGTTTTAGTTGCTTTTTCTTTTGCAGAGACTTCATTTATTTTTTCTTTCTCCATCACAACCCACCCTCCACAATCTTAATCTCCTCCTCAGTCAAACCATAAAGCTCATAAACCATTTGGTCTATTTCTTTATCGGTTTTTTCTATTTCTGCTTTTAGTTTTTGGGCTTCGGCTTTTTTGTTTTCGAATAGCTCTAACCATTCAAACTCATCGATTTTGCTTAGTTTCTCAATGCCAAGGGGATTAATCCCCTTGGTTTTTTTAATAGCTTTGTTTAGCTCTTTTATAAAATCGGCAAATTCTAATTCGTGCCAGTTTTCAAGTTTTTTTGTTAGCTTTTCTATTTTGTATTGAGATTGAATGTAGTTTGTGAATTTTTTAGAGATTAATTGTATTTGAGCTTTTCTGTTTAGCATATAATCAGTAAATAATTCAAACTGTTTTTTATTTATATTTTCAGAACTTGGAATAGAAAAAGGTTCTAAAACTTTTCTTTTCACACCAATATAACCTCCTCTAAGAATATTTCCTGTATTTGATAAATAAAACCAAAAAAGAGAACTGTTTAATATTGGAAGAATTGATTTATAAGTGTAATCGGTATTTTCGTTTAATAGCAATGTGTGGCATTTACTGTTATGGTAAAAATTATTCTCATCATAAGTCATACTACCACCAAAACAGACCTCAGGAGTAATTATTTTAGGTTGTTCTAAAACTGAGATTGCTTGATTCCTACTATACTGATACCAATATTCATTATTAAATTTCCCTTTTTCACGTTCTCTTAATATATCCTCATATTTTCTAAGATATTCAAGAGTATTAGGATATTTAGTTTTTAAAATATTAGGTTCTATCAATTCAGCTTTTCCATTAATTAGTTGATATGGAAATATAAGCCATTCATTGTTATCTAAATGACGAAATTTATTTACATCTTCTCCTCTTAGATGTGGTTTAAGTATTTCCTTTTCAATTTTTGAAATATATCCTTTGTCATCAATAATCTCTAAGAAGTCGCCTTTTATATTACCTTTAATACAAAATACAGCATCTTTTCCCGTAATAATACCTTGAACAAATCTTGTAAAAACATCTTTAAGAGTTAAAGGTTGTAATTGTATCTTTTTTAAAACATTGTCAATAGATTTATCTGCTAATATCCATTGGTCATTATTAAGACTTGAATATAAAACTTCACTAAACACGTTCGTATCAAACAGTTGAGACGGCTTGAGATGTTTAAATTTAATATGTTGTTTGTTTATTTTTGATAAATTAATAATACAAGTATAGGTAGAAGCATCATCAAAAACCATTTCTGAGCCAAAATGTATTATTTCTGATACAGCAGTATTATTAACAAAAAAACTTCTAATTCCACTACCAAAATCTGAGATTAAAAATTTATGTGGTAAAATAAATGATACAATACCTTTTTGCTCTATTAATGAAAAAGATTTCTCCATAAACAAAGCATAAATATCATAATTCCCTGTCGCTGATTGAAATGTTTTTTCATAATAGATTGTATGTTCAGGATAATGTTCTTTTAAGCTCTGCATTCTTACATAAGGCGGATTACCAATAACCACATCAAAGCCACCTTTATATTCGGTTTTTAGAGCCTGCTCTAACGAGCATAGAAATTCTTTTTTTAGTTTATTTATTTCGGGTATTTCTGGTAGTTCGTGCTTTACTCGGTTATTACGTATATATTCTATCGCATTTCGTAGGTATTCTTCATCTTTCACCTCCGATTTTCCGAATTTTTGCGTCCATAGCGGCACAGCTTTTTCGCCATTCTGGCGGACAAGGGGATTAATCCCCTTGTTGCTGTTCCGCATTCTAGCGGTTCTTCCTTTTATTAGTTTTACTATTCCGGGCAGTTCTTCCGCCTC
>Ga0256827_10002633_pt1 | contig 11499 bp, 11 predicted proteins | sample CV84metaG_FD_185977 | JGI IMG/M metagenome (GOLD analysis project Ga0256827, IMG submission 185977) | Hydrothermal vent microbial communities from East Pacific Rise, Pacific Ocean - CV84 | ecosystem: Environmental > Aquatic > Marine > Hydrothermal vents | place: Pacific Ocean: East Pacific Rise... | reverse complement strand
TTTCTGCTGTAAATGATGTACTCAAAATGGTAGAAGATAATAAAAAATCCCAAGCGATGAACAGTTTTGGTGGCATGATGGGGGGAATGAACCCTTTTGGTGCAAAGTAGCCAATGAAAATTGTTCGTTCTATTGAAGAGCTGTTTAGCGTCACCTCCTCTTTTGAGGGGTCGTTAGGGTTTGTCCCTACGATGGGGGCATTACATGAAGGGCATCTCTCTCTTATTCGTCAAGCTAGAGATGAAAATGAGTTTGTAATAGTCTCTATTTTTGTCAACCCAACACAATTTTTGGAGGGGGAAGATTTAGATGCTTATCCTCGAAAAGAGGAAGCCGATGCTAAAATTTGCGAACTCGCAGGGGTTGATGTGATTTTTATGCCCACTTCTGAAATGATGTATGAAGAGGATGAGTTGAGTATCACAGCACCAAGTGTGAGAGGGTTTATTTTAGAGGGGACAAAACGCCCTGGACATTTTGACGGAATGTTACAAGTGGTGATGAAACTGCTCAATCTCATGGCATATCACCAACCAACAGCCTTTAGAGCTTATTTTGGTAAGAAAGATGCCCAGCAGTTGGCACTGGTTACACAGATGGTGAAAAACTACTTTATTAAGGTGGAGATTGTTCCGTGTAATATTGTGCGTGACAGCGATGGACTGGCACTTAGTAGCCGAAATATCTATCTCTCCAAAGAGGAGCGAGGACGTGCTTTGGCTCTTTCTCGTTCATTAAAACGGGCAACAGAGTTGGTGATGCAACAAGAGTTAAGGGTTACCATTATCAAAGATGAGATGCGAAAAGTTTTAATGGAAGTTGAGTTAGAATACGTCGCATTGGTCAATCGGGAGTTTCAAGCAATTGATACTGTGGAGATAGGCAATACAATTATCTTGGTAGCTGCAGGCGTGGGAGCGACTCGGCTTATTGATAATTTATGGATTTAAAAAATAGAAGGAAATAGAAAAATATGTATCTTTTTACAAGTGAAGTGGTAGCTCCAGGGCATCCTGATAAGTGTGCTGATATTATTGCAGATAGTATCGTAGATAAGTTGATTATAGGTGACTCTAAATCAAGAGTAGCATCAGAAGTTTTTGTGGCAGGTAAACATGTGGTGATTGGTGGTGAAGTAACTTCCAACACTAAAATGAGTCCAGAGGATTACAAGGAGTTGGTAAAAGAGGCACTGCAAAAGATTGGGTATGGTGAGAACCCTCACTTTACCAATGCTGAGTGTCTTAAACCTGAAGATGTTGCTGTTCAAGTACTCCTGAATGAACAGTCTCCTGACATTAATCAAGGGGTTGACCAAGAGGATGGGGAGACAGGAGCAGGTGACCAGGGAATCATGTTTGGGTATGCCGATTGTGAGACAGAACACTATATGCCAAGTGCCATCACCTATGCCCGAATGTTAATGGAGAAAGTTTACGCTTATGCCAAAGCCAATCCTCATGAGTTGGGTGTTGATATTAAGACTCAGGTAACAATGGATTATGGGGTTAAAGATAATTTTGAGTCGTGTCAACCTCAGAAGATTCATACTATAGTAGTTTCTGCTCCTTGTGTGGCAAGTATGAGTATTGAGACGGTACGAACATTGATTCAAAGTCTGATTGATGAAGCAGGGTTACCAACAGAGCTTTACAACCCTAATGACTGTATTATTCACATTAACCCTACAGGAAAGTATGTTTCACACTCTCCACTACATGACTCTGGCTTGACAGGACGTAAATTGATTGTGGATAGCTTTGGTGGCTATGCTCCCATTGGTGGAGGGGCTCAAAGTTCCAAAGATTACACCAAAGTTGACCGTTCAGGACTCTACGCTGCACGATATATTGCCAAACATATTGTCGCTGCCAAGTTAGCAAAAAAGTGTGTGGTTCAGATTTCTTATGCCATCGGTGTGGCACGACCAACCTCTGTGGCAGTTGATAGTTATGGAACAGTTGTTGAGGGCTTGGATGATGATAAACTCTCTACTTTTGTGATGGAGAACTTCCCTTTAACACCTAACTGGATTACCAAAAAATTTGCTTTAGATAAACCTTCTAAAGAGACATTTTTGTATGCTGATGTGGCAGGGCGTGGTCAAGTGGGACAGAGTGACTACCCTTGGGAGCAGTTGGATGAGTTGGAACTCTTTAAAGCTTTAGTTTAATCCGATTGGATATAATTGTTACTAAAATTTAAAATCGAGTAATAATTATGAAAAACTTTGCACTAATAGGAGCATCAGGCTACATTGCTCCTCGACACATGAAAGCGATAAAAGAGACCCATAACAATTTAGTTGCTGCACTTGATCCTTATGATGGTATAGGGATTATGGACAGTAACTTTCCTCAAGCAGACTTTTTTACAGAATTTGAAAGATTCGATAGATTTGTAGATAAATGGCGAAGAGATACAGGTCGAAAGATAGATTATATCTCTATCTGTTCACCAAATTATCTGCATGATTCTCATATTCGATTTGGACTAAAAAGTGGAGCAGATGTTATCTGTGAAAAGCCACTGGTTTTAAACCCTTGGAACATTGACCAACTCAAAATCATAGAGCAGGAGACAGGTCAAAAAGTTTATAATATTCTACAGTTAAGACTACACCCTTCAATTATTGCCCTTAAAGAGAAAGTCTCCAAAGAGTTAGAGGCAAATCCAAATAAAATATATGATATTGATTTAACGTATCTTACAAGTCGTGGTAAGTGGTACTTTATCTCTTGGAAGGGTGACCAAGCCAAATCGGGTGGAATTGCTTCAAATATTGGTGTGCATTTTTATGATATGTTAACTTGGATTTTTGGTGATGTTGAAGAGAATGTGGTTCATGTAAAAACCCCTGATTGTAATGCTGGTTCTTTTAAACTCAAAAATGCCAATGTTCGTTGGTTCTTGTCAGTTAATTATGACTATATCCCTCAAGAAGTAAGAGACTCTGGACAAAGAACCTACAGAAGTATTACTGTTGATGGTGATGAGATAGAATTCTCTGGTGGATTTACAGATTTACACACAAGAAGTTATGAAGAGATTTTAAAAGGAAATGGGTTTGGTTTAGATGAAGCGTATGGTTCTATCTCTACGGTTTCAACCATTAGAAATTTGGATGCGATTGGTCTAAAAGGAAACTACCACCCATTTTGTAAAAAAGTGATTGGTTAATGTCCTCTTTTTTTGCACATGAGACAGCCATTGTGGATGAAGGTGTAGATATTGGAGAAGGTACGAAAATTTGGCACTTTTCTCATATCTTATCCAAGACAACAATAGGTAAAAACTGCTCTTTTGGGCAGAACTGTGTGGTTGGTCCAAAGGTTAAGATGGGTTCAGGGGTTAAAGTTCAAAATAACGTTTCGGTTTATGAAGGCGTAGAAGTAGAAGATGATGTCTTTTTAGGTCCCTCTATGGTCTTTACCAATGTGATTAATCCACGGGCTTTTATCCAAAGAAAAGAGGAGTTTAAAGTAACGCTTCTTAAAAGAGGATGTTCTATTGGTGCCAATGCGACAATTGTTTGTGGGGTGACCATTGGAGAGTATGCCTTGATAGGTAGTGGAGCAGTCATTATCCGAGATGTTAAGCCTTTTGCCTTGATGGTAGGTGTCCCTGCCAAACAGATTGGTTGGGTTGGTATTAGTGGTAACACGCTCAATTTTATAGAGAATGAAGCAGAGGATGAGTTTGCAACTTATGAACTCGTAGATGAAGAGTTAAAGGTAATAAAAAAATGAAGATAGATTTTGCAAAACTACAATATCAATATCAACTCTATAAAGAAGAGATAGATCAAGCGATTCATAATGTACTTGACAAATCAAACTATATTATGGGTAATGAAGTAAGTGATTTAGAAGCGAATCTTCAAACATTCACAGGAGCAAAATATGCCATAAGCTGTTCTTCTGGAACAGATGCTCTTCTTTTGGCGATGATGGCTTTGGATATTGAACCTGATGATGAGATTATCACGACCCCTTTTACTTTTATTGCGACTGCTGAGACGATAGCATTTCTAAAAGCAAAACCTGTTTTTGTAGATATTGATGAGAAGACGTATAATCTTGACCCCTCTAAAATAGAAGCAAAAATTACAGAGAAAACCAAAGCCATTATGCCTGTAAGTCTCTATGGGCAACCTGCCGATATGGAAGCTATTCAAGCCATAGCAGATAAGCATAATTTAAAGGTGATTGTTGATGGAGCTCAAAGTTTTGGTGCTACTTTTAATAGTAAAATAGACTCTAACTTAGGAGACATCTCAACCACTTCATTTTTCCCTGCAAAACCACTGGGTTGTTTTGGTGATGGTGGTGCTGTTTTTACCAATGATGATAAGTTAGCAAAAAAGATGAAGTCACTTCGAGTACATGGTCAATCAAAACGTTACCACCATCAATATATTGGTATGGGTGGACGTATGGATACCATTCAATGTGCCATTGTTGACGTAAAATTAAAACATTATGCAAAAGATTTGGCTCTACGTCAAGAGGTAGCTAAAAAATATACTAAGAAACTCGGAATCGGAGGCTTTAGCCCTGAACAACTTCCTTTTGTAGATAAAAAAGCCACTTCAGCCTTTGCTCAATATAGCATTAGAGTCCAAAACAGAGATGATGTTCAAGCAAAGCTTAAAGAGCAGGGGATACCTACGGCTGTGCATTATCCTATGCCATTACATCTTCAAGAGGCTTTTGCTTATCTTGGGTATCGTAAAGGAGACTTTCCTATTAGCGAGCAGATTTCTAATGAGATTATGAGTCTACCGATGAACCCTTATTTGAGTGATGATGAGATTACTTATATTTGTAACGCTTTTTAGCATTACTCTTTTTGCTGAAAAGCCAAATCTTCTACTCCTAAAAGTCTACAAAGAGCAAAATATTTCAGGTTGGGTAATGAGTGAAAAGCTTGATGGGATTAGAGCTTATTGGGATGGTAAAAATCTCTTAACGAGAAGAGGAAATATTATTCATGCTCCCTCGTGGTTTATTAAAGATTATCCACCTTTTGAGATTGATGGAGAACTCTGGAGCAAAAGAGGAGATTTTGAGCATATCTCTTCGATTGTAAGAGATAAAGAGCCTTCTACGCAATGGAGAGAGATTAAACACTATATTTTTGAAGTTCCTAACGCTAAAGGTGGACTCTTTAAAAGGTTGAGTTGCGTAAAAAAGTATGAGAGTCACATCATTAAAATTATTCCACAAATTAAAATTAAAGACAAAAATCATCTTCAACAATTTTTAATGGATATTGACTCTAATGGTGGTGAGGGTGTTGTGGTTCGTGACCCGAAGGCACTTTATATTAACAAAAGAACCAATAAAGCTCTGAAAGTTAAAACTTTTTTAGATAAAGAGTGTAGAATTATTGCTCACAATAGTGGGCATGGAAAACTGAAAGGTTTATTGGGGTCAGTGAGTTGCATTTTGGATAATAATGTAACGTTTAAAATAGGGAGTGGATTTAGTTTGGATGAACGAAAAAATCCTCCCTCCATAGGAAGCGTGATAACATTTAAGTTTAAAGAGTTTACTAAGTATGGGAAGCCTAGGTTTCCTGTTTTTTTGAGGGTTAGAAATGTTCAATAGGCTAAAGCCAAAATCAAAATTTTCTCGTAATGTTTTAACGCTTATGACGGGTACAACTATTGCACAAGCAATTCCTATTGCGATTAGTCCTATTTTAACACGGATATATACACCTGAAGATTTTGGGATTTTTGCTCTTTACATATCAGTTGTAAGTTTTGTCGCTATTGTTGTGACAGCCAGATATGAATTGGCTATTGTTTTACCCCAAAAAAATGAAGATGCCATAAATATATTGGCACTTTCTCTGTTCATTATGTCTGTTATTGTTCTTATAACTCTTCTATTAATTCTTTTTTTTAAAGAGAGTTTGTTGAACTTGTTAAATGTAGAAAGCATAGGAAATTTTATCTATTTAATTCCTTTTTCTATTTTAATAGCTGGGTTGAATCAAAGCTTTAATTACTGGTCAAATAGAAAAGAGTATTTTAAAAGTATATCCTCTTCTCAAATATCTCAAAGTTTATCTATTGGTATAACGCAACCAGCTTTAGGTTACGTTAACATATTTGGTGGGTTAATTATAGGTAATTTAGTAGGTAGAGTGGTAAGTACCTTTATATTAGTAGATAAATTTTTTAAAAATGATAAAGAAAATTTAAACTATATAAAAAAAAGTATTATGATAGAACAGATGAAAAAATATAAAGATTTTCCATTGGTTAATTCACTTCATGCTTTTAGTGATATTATAAGAACAAGTGGCTCTGTTATGTTAATATCTTCTTTTTTTGGTTCGGCAGTGCTTGGTTTTTATGCATTATCATTAAGAGTTTTGCAAGTTCCTGTTGGAATAATTGGTTCTGCCTTAGGACAAGTTTTATATCAAAAATTTTCATCAATGCATAATAATAATGAAAATTTATATCCTTATGTGAAAAAAACAGTTATTAAACTATTTTTATTAGCACTGCCTATATTTACTTTTTTATATTTGATTGCTCCTGATTTATTTGCATTTGTATTTGGTGAAAAATGGAGAGTGGCAGGAGAGTATAGTCAGTTATTAGTGCCTTATCTGTTTATGAATTTTATTTTATCTCCTTTCTCTTCCCTCCCTATTATATTAGGTAAACAAAAAGAAATTTTTTATATTGCACTTTTAGGGAATTTATTATTTGTATCTATATTATTGTTATTTCATTCTTTAATTATTAATAGTGTATTGGGAATTCTTTCAATTACAATGAGTATTTACTATCTTTTTGTATTTCATTGGTTTTACAAGGTTCTAAAAAAATGAAAAAAAATATTATGAAGTTTTATTATTTTGTTGAGTTTATTAAAGTAATTATTTTTAAAAATTTTTTTGGTTTAAATTCTGTTATAAATGCTTTAATGTATTGTTGGAAAAATAATATAGTTAAAATATTAGAATATTATGGTGCAACAGTTGGAATAAATAATCATTTTAAAGGCTCTTTAATTATTGATAATCCAAATTTATTACATTCATCTAATGCTTTTGTAAACCTTTATATAGGAGATAATTGTTATATTGGTAAAAATGTTTTTTTTGATTTAGCAAATGAAATCATAATTTCAAATGAGGTAGTTATTAGTGCAGGAGTAACGATAATGACACATGCAGATGTAGGAGATAGAGCTTTGAAGAAGTATTATAAACGTCTTTGTGAACCAGTTGAAATAGGCAAAGGAACATGGATAGGTGCGAATGTAACAATTCTATCAGGGGTCACTATAGGTGAATATTGTGTAATTGCTGCTGGAAGTGTTGTAAAAGAAAATATTAAAAGTTTTAGTATGGCTGCTGGTGTGCCTGCAAAATTTAAAAAAGATATTCGATGTTCATAGCACTGATAGGAAATACCCATTTTGGATTAATTTTAACAAAGCAGTTAAACGAATATGATACTAATAATAGCTATAAGTTCTATAATACAAATGAGAGTAAACTAGATAAAATAAAGTTTGCTCTAAATTTACCGTTTATAGATGTTGTCTATTCCATTAGTGCTTCTATTCGTGATGGAGGAGCATTGAACTTAGCATTAAAGTTTAATAAAAAAGTAGTTCAACATTTTATAGGAAGTGATGTATTATCTGCTCAGATTGATTTTAAAAATAAAAATATCAATCAAAAACTTATAGAACATAGTCACTATTTATGTGAGGTTAATTGGATACAAGATGAGCTAAATGAGATAAATATTTCATCGGAAGTAAAAGCTTTGATGGTATATGAAAAATTTTTAAAACCAAAATTGTTTAAAGAATTTTCTGTTTTAACCTATATGGGAAAAGGGAAAGAACAGTTTTACGGAATAGAAGATTTTATAAAATTAGCACAAGATTTCCCTACTATACAATTTAAAATAGCAGGTATTGAATCTTATGTTAATCTACCTGAAAATATTAGATGTTTAGGTTGGATAGATATGATGGATGAGTTACAAAACTCTACGGTATTCATACGAAATGCGAAACATGATGGGTTGGGATTTTCTGTTATTGAGGCACTGAGTTTAGGAAGAGTAACGTTCTATAATTATGACTTTCCTTATGTAAATTATTTTGAAGATTATAATGATTTGAAAAAACAGTTTGGTTATTGTGTTGACGAGTTTAGAGGTTCAAAGCTAACTGTAAATGATGAAGCGATAGAGTATATAAAAAAAATCTTTAATAAAGAGAAAGTTTTGAATGATTTGATAGAGGTGTTAACTAAATGAAAAAAAATATTTTAATTATTTCAATCTATTACCCTCCTATTCAATCTATTGCAAGTAATCGAATCTACTCATTTGCCAAATATTTAGATAGAGATAAATATAATATTTTTGTGCATACACTAGATGAAGGAAAAGCATTTAGTAGTGACTTAGAAGATGTTGTTGTCTCTAGGGCTAAAAATAGTGCTTTGTTTAAGCCACTTACTTTTGAAAAAAGAACAAATAAGCTTATACATTATTCAAAAATAATGTATAATAAACTTGTTAATAAGTTTACTAAAAATATTTATCAAGCTTGGATAGAAGCAAGTTATGAACTTTTAAAATTAAAAATTAAAGAAGAGAATATTGACTTACTCCTCTCCTCTTTTGCTCCTGAAGCTTCGCACCTTTTGGCATTAAAGTTAAAAAAAGAGTTCCCTCATTTGAAATGGATAGCAGATATGAGAGATGAGATGAGTTGTAGTCCTTATATTAATATTAAAACAAAAATACAATATGAAACCTTAGAACAAAATATTTTTATTTATGCTAATGGTGTTACTTCTGTCTCTAAACCAATTTTAGATGAGTTTAACTCAATGTGTAAGAATAAAGATATAGTATTTAGAGAGATTCGAAATGGATATGATTTTCCTTTAGAAGAGAGTGAAAATGATAATAAAGTTTTTACAATAACTTATACTGGGAATTTTTATGGGGATATTAATCCAATTAACTTTTTTAAGGCATTAGAAAAATTTGTGGATAAAAATAGAGATGTTCAACTAAAAGTAAAATTAGTAGGTGTTAAAACACATTTTGAAATACCTAGTCTTTTGATAGATATGATTGAAGTCTTACCTAGTGTTAATCATAATCGTGCAATTGGATTAATGAAGCAGAGCGATGCTCTACTTTTAATTCATCCAAGTAATGGAAGAAAAGGTGTATTTACAGGGAAAGTTTTTGAGTATCTTGGGGTATTAAAACCTATTTTAGCTCTTATTGATGAAAATGATGTCGCTTCAAAGCTAATCAAAGAGTGTAATGCTGGATATGTTGCAGATGATTTTAATATTGAGAAGATTGAAAAAAATATAGCATTGATGTATGAAGAGTATAGAGTAAAAAAGAAAAGAGTATTTAATATAGCGTTAATTGAAAAACATCATCGTGCTGAGCAGGTTAAGAGATTGGAAGATGTATTGGATGAGGTTTTAAATGAAAAATAAATACCTACTCCTATCAGATGGTATAAGTCCTCATACTCTAAAATGGGTAAAGGAGTTGTCCAAATATTTTGACCTCTACTTAATCTCTTTGAATGGTATGAGTGAAAAATTATTGGAGTATATGCAAAAAGATAAAATCTTTGTTTTAAATGAGCGTGTTAAAACAGTAGGTGGAAACGCTCAGTTGTTATTAAAATATTTTGAATTAAAAAATATTGTTGAGAGGATAAATCCAAAATATATAAATGCTCATTATCTCTCTAGCTATGGTTTTTTAGCAGCTCTTTTAAAAAAGTCAAATAGAGAGATTAAACTTATTCAGTCTACATGGGGAAGTGATATATTGGTTACTCCTTTTGAAAATATTGTCAAAAGAAAACTAGCAAAGTTTGCACTCTCAAGGGCTGACCTTATTACTTCGGACTCCTTTTTTATGAGTGATAAGATAGGTGAAATTTATCATAATAATATAATAATGACGTTTCCTTTTGGACTCGAACTTTTTAAAGTTCAAGAGACAATAGAGAAAGATGATTTTTTGATATTCTCAAATAGAGCTTTGGTTGTAAATTATAATATTGATAAAATTGTTGATTGGTTTGCCAATTTAGAAGATGAACGATACCGATTGGTTATTGCAAACAGTGGAGAGATGAAAGAGTTTATAGAAGAGCTTGTAGCAGAGTATTCACTTAAAGATAGAGTAGAGTTTGTAGGATTTTTAACACAAGAGGAACAAAATAAATTTTATGCAAAATCAAAATATTACATCTCTATTCCTAGTTCAGATTCAACGGCAGTATCACTACTTGAAGCCATGAAGTTTGGATGTTACCCTATTGTCTCTAATCTTAGTGCAAACCGAGAGTGGATATTAGATGGGGTAAATGGAAGCTATTTTACAGATACAGTAGAATGTCCTAAGGTTAAATACGATGTTATTCGTATTAATCAAAATATTATTAAAGAGAGAGCTATTTTTGAAAAGAGTATAGAATCATATTTGGAGAGGGTGAAAACGTTATGAAAGTAGTAACAATATTAGGAGCGAGACCACAGTTTATTAAAGCTGGGACGGTAAGTAGAGCATTTGCTAAGCATGATGAGATAGAAGAGATAATTGTACATACAGGGCAACACTACGATGCCAATATGTCAGATATTTTTTTTGATGAGATGCAAATACCAAAGCCTCACTATAACTTAGATATTAATGGATTAGGTCATGGGGCTATGACGGGGCAGATGTTGGAGAAGATAGAAGAAGTTTTACTAACAGAAAAGCCTGACTGGGTTATGGTTTATGGTGATACTAACTCTACTATTGCAGGTGCTTTATCAGCTTCTAAATTACATATTAAAGTAGCCCATGTGGAAGCTGGATTACGTTCATTTAATATGCAAATGCCCGAAGAGATTAATCGTATTTTGACAGATAGAATAAGTAATATACTTTTTTGCCCTACCCAAAGTGCAATAGAAAATCTACAAAATGAAGGCTATGATAATTTAAATATTAAGATAGTTAAAAATGGAGATGTGATGCAGGATGGAGCTATTTTTTATAAAGATTTAGCTACAAAACCTAAGGTAGCGTTAGAAAATGAATATATTTTATCTACCATTCATCGAGCAGAAAATACAGATGATCTAGAGCGTTTAAAAGGAATCGTCTCTGCATTAAATGAGATAGCTAAAGAGATTCAAATTGTATTGCCTTTGCATCCTAGAACCAAAGCTATTTTAGAAAAAAATAGTATTGAGACGGACTTTACCATTATTGAACCTATTGGCTACTTAGAGATGGTCTATCTTATTAAAAATGCAAAACTTATTATGACTGATAGTGGAGGACTTCAAAAAGAGGCGTTCTTTTTTGAAAAACCATGTATGACTTTACGTGATGAGACGGAGTGGGTAGAGTTAGTTGCAAATAGATTTAATGTATTGGTTGGGGCTAATCGAAATAAAATTTTAAAA
>Ga0256827_10002632_pt1 | contig 11503 bp, 8 predicted proteins | sample CV84metaG_FD_185977 | JGI IMG/M metagenome (GOLD analysis project Ga0256827, IMG submission 185977) | Hydrothermal vent microbial communities from East Pacific Rise, Pacific Ocean - CV84 | ecosystem: Environmental > Aquatic > Marine > Hydrothermal vents | place: Pacific Ocean: East Pacific Rise... | reverse complement strand
ATCTGGGATGGTATATACGTAGGCGCCATGGCGGCTAAGGCTATACGGAATGCCATGATTATCAGCGTGGTGCTGGTTTTCTTTCCTTTATATTTTGTATTGCAGCCTATATGGGGAAACCATGGCTTATGGATAGCTTTTAATGCCTTTTTACTAAGCCGCGGCCTGCTTTTGCATGTATTTGCCCGACGATTTATTTATGGAGTGAGACTTAATAAAACTACTTGACAATAGTTCCTAAATGCTCCCCTTTCACTATACGAAGTAAATTGCCTTTGGTGTTCATATCGAAAACATAAATAGGCATATTGTTTTCTTTGCAAAGTGTGAAAGCGGTTAAATCCATAATCTTTAATCCTTTTTCATAAGCTTCATCAAAGCTGACCTCGCTATATTTTGTAGCGGTTGGATCTTTTTCCGGATCGGCAGTATAAATACCATCTACTCTGGTACCTTTCATGATGACATCAGCTTCAATCTCTACAGCACGCAATGCCGAGGCCGTATCGGTAGTAAAAAAAGGATTTCCCGTACCTCCACCTATCAATACCACATAACCCTGTGCCATATAATCGTTGGCTATCTTACGACTCATAGGCTCGGCCATAGGTTTAAGTGTTAAGGAAGACAATAATTTTACTTTTAAACCTGTTTTTTCCAAAGCTCCTTGCAAAGCCATAGAATTGATAACAGTGGCCAACATACCCATATAATCGCCTTGCACTCTGTCCATGCCCTCACCGGCACCTTGTAAGCCACGGTAAATATTTCCGCCGCCAATAACGATACCCACTTGTGTTCCTGCCTCTACCACCTGCTTTACTTCTGTGGCATAATCACTTAGCCTTTCCGGATCGATACCATATTGTTGTTCGCCCATTAAGGCTTCGCCACTAAGTTTTAAAAGTATTTTATTGAATTTCATCCTTGTCTTTTTATTATTGAGCTGCAAAAATAATCATTATTAGTTTAGTATGAAAAGTTTATAGGAAATTGTAATTTTGGAGAATATAAATCATTTAAAAAATAAAGGAATGACCAAAACTTTCCCCATCATTGTCTTATCCATTCTGGCTTTGTTTCTTTCTTCCTGTACTGATTCCGCCCCTAAAAACCAGGCGAATCTTAATTTTGAACAAACCATAGATTTAGCCGATAACAGGCGATTCGAATTATTTGAGATATTTAATCAGGATTTAAGCTCAAAAGAAAAAGACGCTTTAGAATTCTTATATACCTATATGCCTCTTTGCGATCTGGCCGATTACGACGGTGACTACTACCTCAATCATGTAAGAATCACCCTAAAAGCCAAAGACGAACTACCATGGGGAAAGCAAATCCCCGATAGCATCTTCAAACATTTTGTATTGCCTCACAGAATCAATAATGAAAACCTGGATAATTTCAGGACGGAGATGTATGAAGAATTGAAAAACAGAGTTCAGGATAAAAAAAACATGTATGAAGCCGTATTGGAAGTGAATCATTGGTGCCACGAGAAAGTGGAATATCATCCTGCCGACAGCCGCACCTCATCGCCTTTGGCTACTTTAAAGACAGCTTTTGGACGTTGTGGCGAAGAGTCTACTTTTACGGTGTCGGCATTACGTACCGTTGGTATTCCTGCACGACAGGTGTATACACCACGCTGGGCACATTCCGATGACAACCACGCCTGGGTAGAAGTCTGGGCCGACGGTGATTGGTACTTCTTAGGAGCTTGCGAACCTCTTCCTGTTTTAAACACCGGTTGGTTTGCCCCGGCCGCCACACGTACCATGTTGGTACACACCAAAGTATTTGGCAATAGTAACGATGGTAACGAAGTGAATATAAAAACATCGCAGTTTAACGATATCAATGTCATCACCAGATATGCCAACACCTTTAAGCAATATATCAAAGTAGTTGATGAAAACGGGAAAATAGTTCCTGATGCCATTATAGAATACCAATTATATAACTATGCGGAGTTTTATCCTTTAACTACTAAAAAAACCAATCAAGAGGGTTTATCTTTCCTCACTACAGGATATGGCGAATTATTGATTTGGGTAAGAAATAACGACAACTATGGCTATAAAAACATACAAATTGGCAATGCCGATACCGCAGTAATTGTATTAAATAATCCTGAATTTAAAGACAGTCATTGGAAATTAATGCCTCCACCCGCATCCCATAAATTAGATGTTGTTATCGATCAGGACTTATCAGATAATAATAAAGCCTTATTACAAAAAGAAGATTCTATACGCCATATCTATGTATCATCCTTTATCTCAAAAGAGCAATTTACAACAAAATACGACGAAGATTTATGGCCCTATGTACAAGCCAGTCGTGGTAACTATCAAGAGATAATAGATTTTATTGAAAACAATAAAGACAACAAATGGGTGGTAGAAATGCTGGACGTAATAGCAAGCAAAGATTTAAGAGATACCAGGGCCGATATCTTACAAGATCATTTGAATTTTGCCCTTGAATATGCCGGAGATTATCCAAAGGAGATTTTTAAGAATTATATTCTAAATCCAAGAATTGAGTTAGAGATGTTAAGAGCTTACCGTGAGTATTTTCACGACTCTTTTACTGAGCTTTTTGTTGAATCGGCGCAAAACGATCCTAACGAAATTATTGATTGGATAAATGACAATATTGAAATAAATAACAGCCGACAGTCGTACGATTTACCTATTACACCTCAGGGCGTTCATGATTTATTGGTATCGGACGAGCGTTCGGTAAATATCTTTTTTGTGGCTTTATGCCGAAGCTTTGGCATACCGGCACGCTTAGAAACAGGGACTTACGCCCCACAGTACTACGAGAACAAGCAATGGGTAGATGTGTTATTTGGAGGAAAAGATCAAACAAAAGATAAGTATCAAATAACATTTGAGGCAGTCAATAAGAATTTGAAATTTACACCCCAATACTACCATCATTTTACTTTGGCCGTATTTGAGGACAATCGTTTTAACACCATCCGATTAGGCGAATACCAGGATCTTGATAAGATAGGAACTTTGGAATTAGGTTCAGGGCTGTACCGTCTGATCACCTCTAACCGTTTGGCATCCGGCAAAATATTGGTGAATATGTCGTATTTTAATATCAATAATGATATGACTATTGAATTGGATTTCCCGGAAACTAATACAGAGATGAAAGTCCTGGGAACCTTAAACCGTCACAAATTAACAGAGTTCATTAACTACGATAACGATAATGCCAGAAATTTACAGGCTTCTTCGGATGTGGTCATTCTGATTATACAACCGGACAGAGAACCTTCGAAACATATGCTGAACGACATCCAGAAGATTCAGAAAAACTTTGATAAGCTAAAAAATACCATCGTGTTTATAACACCTAAGAAAGATATGTCAGCCACATTTAAAGTATCCAATTATCCGCATCTGCCTTTGCGATCGGTCTTTAAAACGGCTAATAGCTCACCTTCGGAACTATTAGATATCCAAATGGATATGGATCCCGACTCATACCCTAAAGTACTGATAGCAAACGAAAAGGGAGAGATATACTATTTTGTAGAGGGCTATAAAATTGGGATCGGAGATGATCTCTTAAAGCGTTTATAAAATCTTATCTTTGTCGCATATTCTAATTCACAAAGCTCAACATTAATGAAGTCATTATCATTCTTTATCATATTCTTTATTATTGGAAATCTTACCTTCGTTCAGGCACAGGGGCTCAGAGTGTTTGACCCTTCCAGAACCGCCAATAACCGTCCCAAAAAGAGTCAGCAGGCTTTGGCTGTAGAGTATTATACTACGGGGGATTACGAAAAAGCCGTTGAATTATTCGAAATACTTTATGAGAAAAATAACAGTAGCTATTTTTATAGATACCTGCTGTACGGCTATATTCAACTCGAGGAGTATAATAAAGCGGAGCGCATGGTTAAGAAAGCGGCTAAAGAGAATCATAAAGCTTATAAACAATTAGCCGATTTAGGCTATATTCAGCTTAAGAAAGGGAAGACTAAAAAAGCTACCAGCATGTTTAATAAAGCTGTAGAAGCACTTCCTCCCAATAAGGCAGCTGTAAACGAATTGGCTAACGATTTCAGAACCAGAGGACAATACGGACTGGCCATGACAACTTATTTTAAAGGCAAAGACTTACTCAAAGGGAAATATGCTTTTGATATCGAATTGGGCTATCTCTATTATTATCTGGAACAATACGACCTGATGACTAAGGCGTATTTAGACCTGTTGGCCGACGATCCCGGTCAGATGCGAATAGTTCAATACCGTATTCAAAATGCTTTCAGACGCGATAAAGAAGATAAAGTATATCCTTATCTTAAGAGAGAACTTTTGAAACGGATAAAAAAAGAACCCGAGATAAAGGCCTACCAAGAGCTGTTATTATGGTTGAGCGTTCAGCGAAACGACTTTAACATTGCTCTCATTCAGGCAAAGTCATTAGATAAAGCAGGTGGTAACGATGCTTATAGGGTCTTCGACTTATCAGAAGTCATCCTTTTCAGTGGAGATTATCAGTTAAGCATCCAAGCCTTAGAATATTTACTGAAGCTCCCCGATGCTAAAAACCAGACCTATTATATTGATGTGCGACAGAATTTGCTGAGAGCACGTTTCTTACAATTCCAGGAATCGTCTTCACCTACGCCAAAAGAGATAGCTGCTTTACAAGATACTTTTGAAGAAACTCTAAACGAATTAGGTAAAAACAGATATACCGTCCAATCTGTTATGGACTATGCTGAGTTTTTAAGTTTTTATCAGGACAAACCCCATCAGGCTATTGCCGAGCTGGAAGAGCTGTTAAAGACCAAGGGACTGTACAAAACAGACAAAGCTCCCGTAAAACTGTTATTGGGTAATTTGTATCTGTTAAATGATAATCCCTGGGATGCCACCTTATTATACTCTCAGGTAGATCAGGATTTTAAAAACGATGAGATAGGCTTCGAAGCCAAACTACGAAATGCTTACCTATCGTTTTATATTGGGGAATTCGACTGGGCCAAAGCACAGCTGGATATCCTGAAAGCATCAACGGGGAAGAAAATTGCCAACGATGCCATGCAGCTGTCTTTGTTTATTGCCGAAAATTTAGATGCCGACAGCAGCCTCAGGGCGCTTGAGCTTTATGGTAGAGCCGAGCTCTTACACTTACAAAAAAAAGATAGCCTGGCTTTTAAAACCTATGATAGTATTTTTATGTTGAGCTTAAGCCACGATATTTTTGATGATGTGTGGTCACGAAAAGCCGATATATTAATTTCCTCACATCAATATGAAAAAGGGAAAGCCTTATTGACTAAGCTTATTGAAGAATATCCTTCGAGCCTTTTGGCTGATGATGCCATTTGGAAACTGGCTGGGATAGAGGAAAACACCTATCATGATTTGGATAAAGCAGCAGCCTGGTATACACTTTTTCTCACCGATTACCCCTCGAGCATGTATTCACAGGAAGCCCGCGAGAAGTTTCGTGCTTTAAGAACTGATGACGAAGAGCTTGAGCTAAGTGAAGATGTGAATTAAACCTCAAATATGAAAGAAAATAGGGGGCATAAAAAAAGCATTCATTAAATGAATGCTTTTAAAATTATGGTGGGCGATGAGGGATTCGAACCCCCGACCCTCTCGGTGTAAACGAGATGCTCTAAACCAACTGAGCTAATCGCCCTTTTATTCTTTTGAACTTTGCCAGGATTTTACCTCCTTAGCGGTTGCAAATATATAACATTTTTATAAGTTGTGATGCTTTTTTTGTTTTTTTTCAAAAAAAACTTTACACCAACTGTATACCATTGTCTTTGAGTGTTATAAGCTTTTCCTTATAAAGACTACCGATAGATTTTTTAAAGGTTTTCTTACTCATATTCAGCCTGTCAACAATTTCCTGAGGCGTACTTCTGTCGTGCAAAGGCAAAAAGCCATCATTTTCCTTTAAAATAGTAAGTATCTTCTCGGCAGAAGGTTCGATGTTTGAGTAGCCGAACTTCTGTAAGCTCAGGTCTATTTTCCCATCCTCACGAATAAGTTTTATCCAGGCTTTCATTCTATCGCCTTTTTTTAAAGGTTGGAAGACATCTGATTTATAAATCAAACCCAAATGCGCATCTTCTATAATAGCCTTAAAACCTATATCCGTTTCTTCGGTGATGATAATATCCACTTCCTGAAGAGGCTTAACAGTTAAAAAATCGAATTCTAAATATCTGTTTAAGCGTGCCGAAGCAAATAAACGGTCCGTTTTCTCATCGTGCACCAACCTGACTATATGCTCTTCACCCACATTCATCTTAGTATGCTGCTCACTAAAAGGCACCATCAAATCTTTATCCATTCCCCAATCTAAAAAAGCACCGTATTTATTAACGTCTTTCACCTTAAGTAAAGCAAATTCATTAAGACTTATTAAAGGTTTCTCTGTGGTAGCAGTAATCCTGTCTTCGGAGTCTTTGAACAAAAACACCTCTATCTTATCACCTGCTGCCATATCCTCTGTCACAAATCTGTTTGGTAACAGGACTTCATTTTGTTCTTCGTCTTCCAAAAACCAACCATGGTCAGTAATTCTGATAATTGTAAGTTGATTGAATTCGCCTAATTGAAACATATTATTTTTATTTTTTTGCAAAAGTACGTTAAAAAAAGTACTTCAAGTTAAAAGTTCGTAAAGTTCGTAAAGTTTATAAAGTGGAAAGTTTATAAAGTGGAAAGTTTGTAAAGTGGAAAGGAATTAACTCAAGAAACTATAATCACTCTAAGTACTTGAAGTACTCTAAATACTCGAAGTACTCTAAATACTTGAAGTACTCTAAATACTCTAAGTACTTAAAAGTTATTTATCGATAAAAAATTTATTTTCTATTAATCGGGGAACAACATCAATGGTATCGATGGAGAGGCAAAAATCGATATCCTTCTGAAAATGCCTTTCTTTAAGAACGCCCACATGATAACAATTCTCTAAGTTTTGGACTAAGTCCTTTTCGTTGGCGATAGCTAAAGCCAAAGCCCAGCCCATATCGCTGGTTTGTACTTCTGTCTTTTTATTAACTCTGTTAATGAGCATGCCGGCTGCCAGACCATCATCTAAACTAAAAATATGATTGGTTCCGGAGCAAACAATCACAAAATCCTGATTTAAGGCAAGCAATTCATCTGCAACAGCCTGCATATTTACAAAAGCTAAAGCTCTGATAGAGGTTGCTTGTGAGGCCACTGCCACCGCCTGAGTACCGTTGGTAGTACACATAATCAGCTCCCGCCCTTTTATTATTTCCGGGCCCATCTCTAAAGGAGAATTGCCCAATTGAAATCCTTTTATTTTCACGGCATCTCTTTCGCCTGCCAATAGCACATTGGGGTTTGTTTTGGCTACAGCAAATGCCTGCTCGATCTCAGCTACCGTCTGAACCGAAGCAGCACCATTATTTAAAGCCGTAATCATTACTGTAGTAGCTCGTAAAACATCAATAATGACCACATGACGACCTTTTAAATCATCCGGCTTAACTTCGTGATGCTTCAGGTAAACTTGTATTTTCATTAGAAGCCTATATTAAAACCGCCCGAAATAGTCGTTTGACTGCCAATATAATAATCCGGGGTCCATTTTTTCACCAGTTCTTCATCACCAATAATATCGCTGATGGTAATATTTCCGTACACATATACATTATTCACTATCTCGTATCTTACATTAAAGGCATAGGTAGTATTCTTCCAGGCAACATACTCCATAAAAGGCGTTTCAACAATGTCGGCACCATCATCATATTTCTCATCCGGGCCGTGCCGGGCAATAAAAGCTTCGGCTTTAAGGTGCAATCCTCTAATGGGTTTTACCATAATGCTAAAATATATCTCATCGGAATTATCGCGCAAATAATGTCCCATATTATACATATTAGAAGCATATGTAGTGGTAGAGATAGGGTGCTGAAAAGTTCCCGGCAGCGTTTTGGTATATTCAAAGGTGAAGGCATAATTATTAACTAAGAAATTACTGACTTGAAAACCACCCTTCCAGCTCCAGAAATTGTGTAAAGAATCTACTCCTATCCTGTCAAACTTTATCTCATCGGAATATAAAGAGCCATACAAATGTAAATGTTTAATTAATCTGATAGAGATATCGGTAAATAATTGGGAGTTCTGTCCGGCCTGCCCATAGCTATCGGTAGCATTATAAGTATGATCCACCGGCTTATAAACAAAGATAGGAATCCAAAAGCCAGGATGATCGTAATCGCTATACACAATACTATTACCAATGGAGAAATTTAAGCCTTTGATGGGCATAATGGTAAACATATTGGAGGTAATCCATTTTGGACGAAAAACGGCTCTGTAGCGAGGATCGTTGGTAGTGCCATCCCAATAGCTCCGAGTACTGTCCACCACCTCGCTCACTAACCAGCCATGCACATAGTTAAACTCCAGCCAAAAAGCCGGTTTTAGTTTAATGTTTACCTGCGCAAAGCTGGGTTGTTTCCCCGAATAGATGGTAGCCCCATGATGATTGGTTCCCCATTCTATATGGTCTTTTACAATAGCAACCTCTCCCCAGTTCCACGAAAAAGTAAATCCACCGCGCATCTCGCTCCAGTCGACACCACCATCCCGGTTTTTAAAATTACCTCCGGGGATGGGGTTCAAATAATCCACTCTGTTAAAAGCCTGCGTATAATGGTTGTCCCTTAAGCTGGCATAAATCCCCACATGCTTACCAATATAAGCATAGCCCTGCAATCCGCCATAGCTATACCTCTCGGTACCATTATCGTTCATATACATCTCCTGACCATAAACTGGCTGTGCCTGAAAACGAAACAACTTATCCTGATAAAAACCGCCTAAAGGATTGATATCCACCCCAAAACCTTTGGTTTTCTTTAAAAAATTAATCTTGGGATTGAGTTTGATATGATCATCTATTTCTAAGGTAAAACCCTGAAGATAAAAAGCCAATTCTTTTTGCTGTCTTTTCGACATCTCCGGCTTATACACGCTGGCTTCTAATAATTTATCTGCAATAAAGCTGCGGCTATAGGGCTTAATGGCACTATTAATCTCAATCCAGTTTTCATTGGCTAATTCATCTAAAAACAAATAGATATTTTCGTTAGTGATATGTTCATACACTACCTGAGATTTTAAACCCATAAGAACTATGGTACTTAATAGTATTAAGAGGATATATTTTTTCATTCTATTTATTCTTTGCAGTTAGTTTAATAAATAACTTGAGGATTAAATGGATAAGCCAAAAATGACTATTAGTAAACCTGCCAAAATTAAGCAGTTGCCCACTAAATTTACTCTTAAATTCTCTCACACCATAGGCTTGCGAAGGAACACCTGCACCCATAAAATCAAAAGAAGTATAGCCATGGTCTTTGGCATATTTAATACCTGCCCAGGTAGCCATGATAGAAGGATATGCCTTTTTAAAATCCCTATCCAAGCCTGCTACATACCATTCGTAAACCACTTTATTTTTAAAGAAAGGCAACATAATACCTCCAATAATCTGATCATTATATTGTACCAATAAATATTTCCCGGCTTCTTTTTCTACAATATTCTCCTGAAAACCTTTGAAAAAGGACCAGTCGGGCAAAGGTTTGTTAATACGTTTGCGATACAGTCTTCTTAAGATTTTATAAAAATCATGTATTTGGTTTAAGTCTGGATTTTCTACTATCTGAACCCCATTTCGCTGTGCTACTTTTATCTGACGTTTCTTACTCTTCGAGAAAGTTTCGAACACATCTTCCTTGGCCATGGAGATCTGATAATTAAGATGCGCTTCGTATTTAAAACCGTTTTTCAGGAAAACATCTACATGGTGGCTCCAGGAATATAGGTTTCTTATTTCGGAGTAGATAACTTTATTTTTTATAAAATCATTATACGTTTTCAAAAGGCCATCTAATACTTTCTCCCCTTTCGAAGGGATTAAGGGACCTCCTATCAATAGGGAACGCAGGAATAAATTCTCGGGGAAATACTTGCCTTTACGCTGAATGACAAATAAAAATCCTCCAATAATTTTTTTAGTTCTGTTATCTTCTGCTATGCAGTAATAAGGCCTGAATTCGGTGGTGGCTTTATAGAAATCATGAAAAAGGCTGTTTTGAAAAGCATTGGCTCTGGGGTTCGATTTAATGAAATCGTCCCATCGCTTTTCAATATTCTCTTTTTCAATATAATACCTAATCATAATAATGATGATTATTTATAAAACCATTTTAAAAACAAAGGTGCTAATAAATACCCCATAATCAAACCCAATTCATTATAAATTAAATCTATAGGATTAAAAGTACGCCCCGGAATCCAGATTTGATGAATCTCATCAGCAGCAGCAAAAAGCATAGTAGCTGCCACAAACCAAAGATGATTCTTTATGGAGAAATCGCCTATATCTTTCATTTTCCAAATTACAAAAAAGCCTGCCCAGATAGCAAATACTCCAAAATGTTCAAAATAATCTAACCTAAAAGGTTCGTCCCAGATATTTATTTCCTGAGTTGGAATATTTGGTAAAGACGAGAGGATAAGGATGATGAGTCCCCAGGCCCAAAAAAGAGCTTTAAAGAGTTTTTTTTGTTCAAGTAATTTATTCATTTAATATTGTTGAATCGTGTATTTTGTGCTAAACTAATAATTTGTTATTTACTTCGGGCTCTTTTGAATATAATATTATAAAAAGCTTTAAAGAAATACCTCACATCGGTGCGGAAAGGAGCTGCTTCATAAGCCTCGAGGTATTTCATCTCCGAGGCCATAATTTCTTCGAGAGTAACAGGCATATCCACATAAAAGGGCGGTACCAAACCTGGTTTATATTTCGAGCGTTTCTCTTTCAGTTCTTCGGTATACAGGCTAAAGAAATGCGCACTTAAGGGTCGTACCCCAACAATCTTCATATCACCTTTAAACACATTAATAAACATAGGCAATTCATCGAGCCAGAACTTTCGCATAAAACCGCCTATGGAGGTGATCCTAAAATCATCTGCAAACTTGCCCCCATCTTGTAAATTACCACGTTCGTAAATATAGGCTTGCAGGTATTCGGAATAAGGATGCATGGTACGCATCTTATAAACGCCTATCTTATTATTACCCTTACCATAACGACGAAGCTTAATCAGCGGGCCATAAGTAGGATTGGTATCAAATACAGGCTCTCCAATTTTCTCGGCCACAAAAAATAAAGTGCCGTCAATCATCCGCTCTTCAAGCACCTTAAAACCACAACTGTATAAACGGCCTAAGGTTTCAGCCTTCGAAATCACTCTGTTTCTGCCACCTGTCAGATAAAAATACACTCTTTTTGTAGTCCAAAGCTTAGGCAACACCCTGGTAAAAAAGAAATCAACAGTATAAACGCCCCAGTTAATCACCTTGGGAAACTTACGAAGTATCTTTTGCTTCCTCAAGCCATAAGTTTCTACCTGGTTGATATA
>Ga0256827_10002631_pt1 | contig 11504 bp, 7 predicted proteins | sample CV84metaG_FD_185977 | JGI IMG/M metagenome (GOLD analysis project Ga0256827, IMG submission 185977) | Hydrothermal vent microbial communities from East Pacific Rise, Pacific Ocean - CV84 | ecosystem: Environmental > Aquatic > Marine > Hydrothermal vents | place: Pacific Ocean: East Pacific Rise... | reverse complement strand
GTGCCGCTGAATATTCAATGCCGTAATTCGCTTTTGCAATAGTAAATTCTGACAAAGGCGCATAAAACGAATGCACAAAATAACTGTACTCTTTTTCCTTTATTTTGGTAAACAAATTACTTTTAAGATCGAATATATTATTCCATCCTACCTTTGGCACTTTTACCGAAGCATTAAATCGGAGAACATTAACGGGGAATATATTTAAGCCTTCAACATCGCCTTCTGTCGTGTGTGTACACATTAGTTGCATTCCTAAGCAAATACCTAAAACGGGCTGTTTTAAGTTTACAATAAGCTTATCCAAACCCTGTTTTTTTAATTCAGCCATAGCTGAACTGGCCGCTCCAACACCTGGGAAAATGACTTTATCGGCATTTATTATAGTCTTGGCGTCATTAGTTAAAACGCTTGAATATCCAATATTTTCTAAAGCATATTTTACCGATTTTGTATTGCCTGCACCATAATCTATTATTGCTATTTTCATATTCCTTAATTTAAAGTATCCCTTTTGTAGATGGGAAAGTATTGTTATTTACATCTCTTCGAACAGCCATCTTAATTGCTTTTGCAAAGGCTTTAAATATGCCTTCTATTTTGTGATGTTCGTTTGTGCCTTCGCATTTAATATTAAGATTACATTTGGCAGAATCGCTAAAAGATTTAAAAAAGTGAAAAAACATTTCGGTAGGCACATCCCCTATTTTTTCTCGCTTAAAAATAGCCGACCATTCTACCCAAGCTCTTCCGCCAAAATCTATGGCCACTTGAGCCAAACAATCGTCCATTGGCAACAAAAAACCATAACGCTCCATACCTGTTTTATCGAACATTGCTTTCTGAAAAGCCTCCCCTAACACAATTGCAGTATCTTCTATGGTATGATGCTCGTCGACATACAAATCGCCTTTTACTTTAATATCTAAATCTACTAAACCGTGTTTGCTTATTTGCTCTAACATATGGTCGAAAAAAGCTAAACCAGTATCTATATTTGATATCCCACTGCCATCGAGATTAATACTCAATTGAATATCTGTTTCTTTAGTTTTTCTACTGATACTTGCTTTGCGTTGTCCAAATTTCAGAAACTCATAGATAGTTTTCCAACTTGTAGTTTGTAATGCAAATGGAAGCATACAATCTTTACTTTCTGATAAATAAATGGCTTTTGCACCTAAATTTTTAGCTAATTCGACATCGCTATCTCTGTCTCCAATAACAAAGGAATTCGTTAAATCGTAATTACTATCTATGTACTTTGTAAGCATTCCTGTTCGTGGCTTTCTAGTTGGCTTATTCTCTTCGGGAAAAGATTTATCGATAAGTATTTCCGAAAAAATTACCCCTTCGTTTTCAAAAGCTTGTAATATCTTGTTTTGAGCTGGCCAAAATGTATGCTCAGGAAAAGATTTAGTACCAAGCCCATCTTGATTGCTAACCATAACCAGATCGTAATCCAACTCTTTTGCAATACGCGATAAATATGTAAATACCTCTGGATAAAACTCAAGTTTTTCTAAACTATCCAATTGTAAGTCAATTGGAGGTTCAATCACTAAAGTTCCATCTCTATCTATAAAAAGTACTTTTTTCATTATTCTAAATCTTTTAATGTTGCTATTAGTTTTCCATTTTCATTGTCTGTGCCTACACTTATTCTCAAACAATCTCCACACAATTCTTGATTTGAGCGATCTCTAACAATAATTCCATTTTCTTTTAATTGATTATAAATGTGCTTTGCATCTGAGAATTTTACTAATAAGAAATTAGCATCGGACGGGTAAATTCTCGAAACAGAAGGAATTGTATTCAGTTGTTTTATTAATGAGTTTTTATTATTACTAATCATCTGTAATTGTGAGTTATACACGCTCAGCTTTTTTATATTAGAAGTAGCTTCCTTTTGCGATAGAGCATTTAAATTATAAGGCGGTTTAACTCTGTTTAAAATACTAATAATGTCTTGAGATGCAAATGCCATTCCTACTCTAAGAGCCGCCATACCCCATGCTTTAGATAAGGTTTGCGTAACAATCAAATTGGGGGATTCCAAAAGTAAGCTTAAAGCACTTTCTTTCTTGCTAAAGTCGATATACGCTTCGTCTACAATTACCAAACTATTGGTACGATCCAAAACATATTTCAAATCATTTTTATCGATTGAATTTCCTGTTGGGTTATTGGGTGAGCAAAGAATAATAAGCTTAGTTTTTTTGTTGGTAGCTGCAATTATATTAGTCGTATTAATACTAAAATCGGGATTTAATAAAACTTTATTGATCTCAATATTATTAATCTCGGCCAAAACATTATACATGCCATAAGTTGGAGGACAGATGATTACATTATCTTGTTTTGGTTCGCAATAACTTCTAAATATTAAATCTAAAATCTCGTCACTCCCATTGCCTAAAATAATATTCTCTTTCGCAATATTCTTCAATTTAGATATCTCTGCTTTTAATTTATTCTGATAAGGGTCTGGATATCTATTCATTCCATTATTAAATGGATTCTCGTTAGCATCTAAAAATACCTCTGCATTATCGTTATATTCTTCTCTAGCCGAAGAATATGGTGATAAATTCTTAATATTTTCTCTGATTAGATTTTTCATTATTTCTCAGATTTTAATGTGTTAAGTCTTATTGTTACGGCATTTTTATGTGCTTGTAATTGCTCGGCTTCAGCCATTATTTCTATGGTTTTTCCTATATTTTGCAAGCCCTTTTTAGAAATTTTCTGAAAAGTAATTTTCTTAACAAAACTATCTAAGTTGACACCACTATATGCTTTTGCAAAGCCATCGGTAGGTAAAGTGTGATTCGTTCCCGAGGCATAATCTCCCGCACTTTCGGGCGTATAATTACCAATAAATACAGAACCCGAATTAATTAAATTATCAATATAATAGTCGTTGTTTTTAGTTGCTAAAATCAAGTGTTCGGGAGCATAATTATTTACAACCTTGATACTTTCCTCTTTATCTTTAATACATACAAATTTTGAATTTTGTAAACTAGACAATACTATTTCTTTTCTGGCCAATTTATTCAGTTGCTGGTTAAGTTCTGCTTCAATATCCTTGTATAACTCTGGCTTATTTACAATACAAACCACTTGGCTATCGGTTCCGTGTTCGGCTTGAGATAACAAATCGGCAGCAACAAAAGCAGGAGTAGCACTTTCGTCGGCCATTATTAACACTTCCGACGGACCAGCAGGCATATCAATAGCAATCCCATTTTTTTGTGCAATTTGCTTTGCTACTGTCACATACTGATTCCCTGGTCCAAAAATCTTAAAGACTTTAGAAATAGACTCTGTTCCAAAAGTTAATGCTGCAATAGCCTGTATACCACCAACTTTAAATATTTTATTTATACCAATTAAATTTGCCGTATATAAAATGGCAGGGTCTATTTCGCCATCTTTATTGGGAGGCGAACAAAGAATAATTTCTTTGCAAGCAGCAATATTTGCAGGGACACCTAACATTAGCACTGTAGAAAGAAGTGGAGCTGTTCCTCCTGGAATATAAATTCCAATTTTCTCAATTCCTCGACTTTCTTGCCAACATTCAACGCCTTGTTGCGTTTCTATAATATGTTTCTTCGTTTTTTGTGCAGTATGAAATTTCTCAATGTTATTCTTAGCTTGTTGAATTGCCAATTTAAGCTCATCGGAAACTAAATTCTTCGATTCTTCGAGTTCAATATCAGAAACTCTAAGCTTTGATAATACAAGTTTATCGAATTGTTCAGTATATTTCCTCAATGCTTTATCGCCATTGGTTTTTACATCGGTAAAAATTTCGTTTACAATAATTTCGAGCTCTTCTAAGTTTTTAGTTGGTCGCTCAAAGCTATTTTTACTATCAGATATATTAATTTTAAAATCCATTTTAATTTATTTAATCCCATTCGGGATGTTTAACTTTCCGACGCTTAACATCGAGTTAATAAATTTAGTCCTTACTCCTGTTCGTAAGAATTTCGATTGTATAGATTGTCTTATTTTTGGAAATTGCAATCCTACGTTTATTTTATTCCACCATCTTTTCAATTGGAATAACAAGGATTCCTTCTGCACCTGCAGCTTTAAGTTCGTCTATTACTTCCCAGAACTTATCTTTTTCGATTACAGAATGAATTGAACTCCAGCCTGGCTCCGCTAATGGCAGGATTGTTGGACTTTTTAGGACAGGTAATATTTTACTTATTTCATCAATCTTATCGTTTGGTGCATTTAATAAAATATACTTCTTATTATTGGCCTCTTGAACCGCTTTTATTCTAAACATAATTTTGTCTAAGATGCTCTGCTTTTCTTGGCATAAATTTGGCGATTTTGCGAGAACAGCTTCCGATTTTAATACCGTTACGATTTCTACTAAACCATTTTTAAACAAAGTACTACCACTACTTACAATATCACAAATACCATCGGCTAAGCCAATGTTAGGCGCAATTTCTACCGAACCAGATATGACATGAATATCGGCAGTAATATTTTGTTTTTCAAAAAAATCCCTAATGGTATTAGGATAAGATGTTGCAATTTTCTTTCCTTGAAAATAATCTATTCCTACACCATCGAATTCCTTTGGGACAGCTAAAGAAACTCTACATTTAGAGAAACCTAATGCTTTGATAATTTCAACATCTTTTTGTTTCTCTATGAGGAGATTCTCGCCAACTATCGCAATATCGGCTACTCCATCTTCTAAGTATTGAGGGATATCAGAATTTCTTAAATACAGAATTTCTAAAGGGAAATTACGGGCTGTAACTTTTAGTTGATCAATCCCATTATCTATGGAAATACCACAGTCTTTTAGGAGTTTAATAGAGTCTTTATTTAAGCGACCCGATTTCTGAATTGCAATTTTTAATTTAATATTTGATTTGCTCATATAATTTTAATTTATGTCTGAGCAAACTAATGGAAAGAAAAATCCCATCTGAATACTCAGACGGGATTTGTAATATTATTAGTAGTTACACAACATCACTTCCTCGCCCGATGGCTGGTAGAATGATGTAAATGATGTAATTGTAAAAAATTCATATTTTATATTTTTGTCAATAATTAATTCGACACCACAAAAGTAAGATTTTATTTTCTAACTAAAAGAGATTAATTTTTAAAAAAACAACAAGTCGTTGGATGTCATAGCGTAAAAGCTAAAATACAGTAACACTTCACCTATTTTTACTTTTATTCAATAAAAAATCTTATCAAATGAAATTTAAAATCACATTAATCATTATTATTCTAATAAAAACAGCTTTTGCCCAAAACGTAAATTTATATACTCCATTGGAAATATTGGGAGCTTATGAAAATAAAACCCGAGACGTTAGTGGAAAACCTGGTATTAATTATTTTCAGAATTTTGCCAATTACAAAATAAGTGTAAAGCTAGAGCCCTACAAAAATACTATTTCTGGCAATGAAACAATTTTGTATAAAAACAATAGTTCCGATACCCTAAATAGTATCGTGTTCGATTTACATCAGAATTTATTTAAAAAAGGACAAAAAAGATCAAAAAACATTCACGAATCTGATGTTGGTAAACATATAGTTGTTGATTCGATTTTTGTAGCAGGTAGATTGCTAAATAAAATAAATGATACCAAACTATGGAATACAAAAATTAAAATAAAGCTTGAAAAAGGTCTTTTGCCCAACAGCGAACTTAATTTACAACTTTGCTGGCATTATTCTTTAGCAACTGAAACTAAAATTAGAACTGGTGTTTATGAAAATAACTCCATGTTTATTGGTTATTGGTATCCTCAAATCTCGGTTTACGATGATATAGATGGCTGGGATATGAGTTCTTACGATGGCTTACATGAGTTTTATGGTGAATTTTCTAATTATTCTGTGGAAATAGAATTACCCGAGAATTTTATAGTTTGGGCAACTGGTAAATTACAAAATCCTGAGCAAGTATTATCAGATCCAATTTATACACGATACAAGGCGGCTATAAAATCAGACAAAACGACTAAACTTATAACAGCTGATGATATTCAAAACAAAATGCTTACTAAATCAGGACATAATCGTTGGATATTTAAGGCCAATTCTGTTTCCGATTTTGCCTTTGGCATCAGTGACAAATATTGCTGGGATATAACGAGTGTCGAGCTTAATACAGGAGATAGAGTTACGATACACACTGCCTACAATCCAAATTCTAAAGATTACGATAAAGCGATAGATATTAGCCGAGATGTAATAAAGGATTTCTCTAACAGTTCGGTGCAAGCTTATCCGTTTCCACAAGTAACCATGTTTAACGGTGCAGGAGCCATGGAGTTTCCTATGATTACAAATATTGGCACAGAACCAGACTTAAATGGTATTTTATTTACCATTTCCCATGAGTTTTTACACAATTATTTTCCTTTCTTAGTGGGTGCAAACCAAAAAAAATACGCTTGGATAGACGAAGGTTTTGCAACTTATTTAACTACATCTACCCAGAAAAAATTAGGCGATGATTTCGACCCATTAGTTAGTCATATTAAAGTTTACGAATCGTATGCAGGAAAAGAACAAGACGAAATATTAATGACATCCTCTCATTTCTTAGATAATAGATCTTATATTATAAATTCATATTTTAAATCCTGTTCGGCCTTTCATGTTTTACATGAATTAATAGGTGAAGATAAATTTTCTATGTGTATTCAAGATTTTATTGAGAATTGGCAGTATAAACACCCAATTCCAAACGATTTATTCAATACTTTTAATAGAGTTTCTGGCGAAGATTTAAATTGGTTTTGGAACCGATGGTTTTTTCAGAAAGGATATCCCGATTTAGCAATAGATACATTGACTATCTCAGACTCTAAAATAAAAATTGAGATAACAAATATTGGTGGGTTCCCAACCGCAATAGATTTAAAAGCTTACTCTAATAACAAGCTTATAAATCATATTAATATAGATGCTAGAGTATGGAAGAATACAAATATGCATACTATAGAAATAGATTTTGATAAAACAATCGATAAAATTGAAATTGGAGATGAATTAGTTCCTGATATTAACAAAAAGAATAATACATATATTCTAAATTAGATAAAAAATTACATTTCTTTTTTTATCCAATCTATAAATAATTTTGCGTTCTTTTCGGATTTTTTTTGTTGCTTTGACCAAGGCTGTTGCTTTGTTACTAAAGAAACAAAATAATCAGAAAACATATAAGCTGAAATTTCATTTGGATGGTCTATACCCCTCGTATTCGGATACGAATTGGTATAAAAACGGATATTGTTTAAGCTTAATGCAATGGGCTTATTGTTTTGGTCTCGTTCTAAGAAATATTTATCTTTTTGCTTTGATAGAATAAATACTTCATCCGTAAAATCTTTTCCCATAACAGGGATGGCACTAGTTTCTTTAAACATGGTTCGTGTCCAATAATATTTATCACTATCGACAGAGTCTGGAATTAACCACTCTGCAATTGGAGCATCAGGATTAGATACCTGATTCTTTTGCATGTCAATATCACATTCAATATTATTAGACTCTATAAAATCCCAATAATTTGTATATAAGTCAACAAATTTTGATTTATAAGTTCTTTGTAAAGAGTGAAGCTGTTCATGTACTAATAACCCTCCCAGTTTTTCAACTAAAATATCTTCGTCTTCCTTACTCATATTTTCTTTCCAATTTTGGCTAAGAAAATCAATATGCCTTTGGCTTAAAATAATATATGTACCTCTAGTATGAGCAAAACCACCACATAGCCAATCTTCAATTTTAATCAATCGCCAAGGATGATTGGCCATAGTGTGTAAATTGTTCTCAAGTAAAGTTTGGTTAACCCTATTTATAACAAAATTGATACATTCTTTTTCTTTTGGGGTAAAATCTATAACTGCATCCGAAAATCGTTTTCTAGCATAATCTCTAGATGTTTCAATATTATCATTTTGTACCTTTTCTTGTATAAATGCAGAAATTTCAGGTTCTTGAAGTTGTGAAAAATAGGGTTCAAACGTTTCGTCAAGTATAGCCTTCTCTCCTTCCTCTTTTGATAAAAACTGAATTCTAAGATGTACTAATGAACTCTTTTGTACAATCTTTATTTGATAGTCTGTTAAACTATACTTTGGATTAATTCTATCTTTAAATTCACCATTGCCTTCGATATTAGGTATTGTATCCGGAATATTTGGGTCTTCTACAACATGCTTTAATGAAAGGTTGTGCCCAACTTCGTGTGCAATTACAAAAGCTTGCATATATTCAAAATTGGGGTCGTTGTTTTTATTCTCGCCAAGGCAAATAAACGAAATGCTACCTCCCATCATTCCTCTACCTAAAGGTCCTTTATTTCCATCTACAGCATTAACAAAAAACATATTTACAATATCTCCATTACCTCTAATAATACCATTATTCTGAGTAAGTTCAACAATTTCATTTAGAGATATTTCGCCGTCTCGAGCTTTCGTATTATTGTAATAAATAGGCTCTAAAAAATAAAAATCTACGCCTGCCATCAAATAAGCACTATCTACTAAACTTTCAGGCAAAGCCATAGATGCAGGATTAGTTCCTTCATCAGACTGAACAACTATGGGTTGAATAATTAAAATATATGGTTGAAGTTTCTGGGCAAAAATAAGCTGAGTAATTGATGCTAAAAAAAATACTGTTATTAATCGTAATTTATTAATTGAATTCATAAAATAACTTTTTTAATAAAAAGATTTGGTAAAAATAGAGGTTCCGAATTGCGAAACAGAACCTCTTTTTTGAATTTGTAAACTTATGAGATTTTTATAATTCGGAAACAAAAGTAGCAAGGTGTGTTCTATTTATCAAATTATACAATATGACAACTAAAGACAAAACTGTAATTATACTTATTTCAATCATAATACTAACTTTGATAATGAGATAATTATTTAAAACACAAAGGTATTGCTAGTATATTAAAATAAGCAAAAGTTATTTCCTTATTTGTAAAATAATAGAGATGTCATAATTTGTCATCTGGTTAAAATAAACTATTGACAAATGTTCGAATAGATTTGTTTTTAATTATTAATTTAAATTTAAAACAATGAAAAACTTTTATTCGAAACTAAGTTCCCTCCTTATCATTATGGTGGTAACTTCAAATTTTTTAAATGCTCAAGTTGCAAGACAGTATGTTCTCTTAGAGCAATCTGCTAATACTTCTATGCCTGTTTGTAGTTATTTCGTCCCTATAACAAGCGATATTGAGGCTTCGGTTTCAAATGTTACAGTGGCTATTTATCACGATATGGACTATTTCTATACTGCAGAAAGTGCAGATAGACTTCAAGAAATGTTTGGAGATGGAGACGATGAATATCCTGCCTTTTGGGTAGATGGAGAACGCATTCCTTATAGCGATGCCGTATCTGATTTACAAAGTGCTGTAGAAGCAAGAAATACTGTACAAAGTAACTTTTCCATTAATCTTTCTGAAACTCATACTGGACTGAATTACACAGCTACTGTTGTTTTAACCAAAGAAGCTGAATTTACAAATTCAAATATAGTTATGAGACTTATTCTAAAAGAAAAGAATATTTATTACGATTGGACAGGTTGGGAAGGAGAAACCGTAGAAACCGTAGATAATGTTGTAAGAGATATGATTCCCTCAGAAGCAGGAAGTCCTGTAGACCTTACAAGCCAAACAACACAAACATTTAGCCTTAATTTTACAATAGATTCAGAATGGGACAAAGATAATTGTGAGTTAATTGCATATATTCAAGATACAGAAACAAATGAGGTACTCCAAGCTACAAATCTATCTCTACAAGAAATATTATACAACAACGATGCCTATTTATTTGAGGTATTAGAACCAAAGCAATCAGTTTGTGACAATACTATTAATCCTATTATAATTATTAAAAATAAAGGTGGTGAAAACCTAACAAACTTAACTATTGAATATGCTGTTGGTTCTGAAACCCCTATGACCTATAATTGGATGGGAAACTTATCATTTAACGAACGAGCAGAAATAACATTACCAAATTATACCTTTTCAGAAAATTATAATGTTACTAAAAACATAAGTTTTACTTGCTCAAACCCCAATGGTGTAACAGATGAGAACAGTTCAAACAATAATATTTCAAGCTCTTTTATGCAGACAAAGTATATTTCAAATCAGTTATTCTTGGAGCTAAAAACTGATAGTCATGGCGAAGATACATCGTGGGAGCTTGTAAACTCTTCAGGAACAGTTGTAGCTTCAGGCGATAATTATTCTAACGAAACGGTCTATAACGAAATAATTGATATTACATCTGCAGATTGTTATACCTTTACGGTTTACGATGCTTATGGTGATGGTATATCTGCTCCAGGTTATTATACATTAAAAGATGAAAACGATAATCTAATAGCAGAAAATGGTTTTTTTAATAGTGAAGAGCACTCCGAGTTTAATGTTGATGTTATATTATCGATAAGAAAAGTTGACAAGTTTCAGAAAATTAATGTTTATCCAAATCCTAACAATGGAGTCTTTGATATCCAAAATATATTAGGCGCTGAAGTAACTATATACAATGTACTAGGAAAAGAAGTTTATAAAAATAATCAGTGTAAATTAAGTTCGCTCAGAATTGATGACTTATCTCAAGGCTCGTACATATTACGTGTCGCACTAGAAAATCATCAGAAAACATATAAAATTATAGTAACAGATTAGTTCAATAATATACACTTTTAAGAGGCTGGAATTCTTTTTTCAGCCTCTTTGTTATTTTAAAATATTGCTTGTTTTACAAGAAATAAATTTCAATTCCGTAATGTCATAGAGTTTAATCGTAGTAAATGTTGCAGCCAAATATGACAAACAATGACAATCTTAATTATAAAACCCCAAAAACATTGATTTAAGTACAATATAGAAATAGCTTTGTTTGAATAATAATTTAAACAATCAAAAACTATGGTAAGAAGTATAATAATTTTAGTCTTACTTACTTGTACATATTTTGCACAAGCTCAAGTATTTTTTACAGACGATTTTAATGATGGTAACCTCGATGGTTGGACCAATGTCGATAATGATTCGGATCCGACTATGTCACCGGGGATAGATTACGACCTTTGGTATGCATCGGATATGTTCGCTGGTTTTGTAACCGGTTCCGATGGTACAGCTGCTATTTCTCACTCTTTGGCATACGATGGCAACGATTGGGTGCCTTTAAACCCCAATAATTTTCTTATTTCTCCAGCAATAGATTTAAGCACTGCACTGTCAAGTGATTTAAAATTGAAATTTCAGTCTGGTAGTGGTCAGGCTACCGGAGGACATGCCGAAAAATATGCAGTTTATGTTACTACATCTAATCAAATTTCCGATATAGAAGCTGCAACACCAGTTTTTGAAGAAACATTACCAAGTGGAGAGCAAATGTTTTCTCATGTTATAGATATATCGGCCTATT
>Ga0256827_10002630_pt1 | contig 11506 bp, 8 predicted proteins | sample CV84metaG_FD_185977 | JGI IMG/M metagenome (GOLD analysis project Ga0256827, IMG submission 185977) | Hydrothermal vent microbial communities from East Pacific Rise, Pacific Ocean - CV84 | ecosystem: Environmental > Aquatic > Marine > Hydrothermal vents | place: Pacific Ocean: East Pacific Rise... | reverse complement strand
CCTGTATCAACAGTAATTTTTAGAAGTTTTTTAGTTTTAGCAACTTTCTCAGCTTCGGTAATTGTACCAACACGTATATCAAGTTTTGTAAAATCGTCGAAAACTATATTATCTTTCTGAGGTTTTGCAACAGCTTGCTCCAATTCATTTGCTTTTTTTGTTTCCAAAAGTTTATTTACTTGTGCCTCAACTTCTTCATCTTCAATTTTTGAAAATAGGAGAGAGGGCTTATTAATAATATGTCCTTGTTTTAATAAATTACATTCACCAATTACGCTCCAATCAGCTTCTGCAATATTTAGCATATCTCTAATTTTTTTAGCTGTAAAAGGTAAAAACGGTTCAAATACTTGCGATAAACTAGCTGAAAGCTGTAAAGACATATACATTATATTTTTTACTCTTTCAGGATTTATTTTTATTTCTTTCCATGGCTCACTATCAGCAAGATATTTATTACCCAAGCGTGCAATATTCATTGCATTTTTTAAAGCTTCTCTAAAATGATAGGTCTCAATATTTTTATCGATAGTTAATTTAAGCTCACTTACTTGCTCTTTCAATTCTCTATCAGCAGCTCTAAACTCTTGAGGTTCTGGTTCAGGTACTTCGCCACTATAATATTTGTTTGTTAAAACTACCACACGATTTATAAAATTACCAAGAATTGCAACAAGTTCGTTATTATTTCGGTCTTGAAAATCTTTCCAAGTAAAATCGTTATCTTTTGTTTCTGGGGCGTTTGCTGTTAATGTATATCGTAAAACATCTTGTTTTTCAGGGAAATCGTTTAAATACTCGTGTAACCATACAGCCCAATTTTTTGATGTAGAAATTTTATTGCCTTCAAGGTTTAAAAACTCATTTGCAGGCACATTATCAGGTAAAATATAACTTCCTTCGGCTTTAAGCATACTTGGGAATACTATACAGTGAAATACGATATTATCTTTTCCTATAAAATGTACTAGCTTAGTATCTTTATCTTTCCAATATTTTTCCCAATCGGGAGTTAAATCTTTTGTTGCCGAAATATATCCGATAGGAGCATCGAACCAAACATAAAGCACTTTACCTTCTGCACCTTTTATAGGTACTGGCACGCCCCAATCTAAATCGCGACTTACTGCACGAGGCTGTAAACCCATATCAAACCACGATTTACATTGTCCGTAAACATTTGGTTTCCATTCTTTATGTTCTTCTAAAATCCATTTTTCTAAAAATGCTTGGTATTTATCAAGAGGTAAAAACCAATGTTTTGTTTCTTTAAGTGTTGGTGCGTTACCTGTTATTGCCGATTTAGGATTAATTAAATCTGTTGCATTCAGCGATGTTCCGCAAGCCTCGCATTGGTCGCCATAGGCATTCTCATTTCCACAATGAGGGCAAGTTCCTGTAATATAGCGGTCGGCAAGGTATTGATTTGCTTCTGCATCGTAAAGTTGATTAGATGTTTTCTCAATAAACTCGCCTTTTTCGTAAAGATTTGTAAAAAACTCTGACGAAGTTTCTGCGTGTGTCTTTGAACTTGTACGCGAATAAATATCGAAAGAAATTCCAAAATCTTCGAAAGAATTTTTAATAATTGTATTATATCTATCAACAATATCTTGTGGTGTAACGCCTTCTTTTTGAGCTTTTAGTGTAATTGGTACACCATGCTCGTCAGAGCCACAAACGTAAATAACATCTTTTTTCTGTAAACGTAAATAACGTACATAAATATCAGCAGGAATATAAACTCCAGCTAAGTGTCCAATATGTACAGGTCCGTTAGCGTAAGGTAATGCAGCTGTAACGGTATATCTTTTAAAATCTTTTGACATTGTATTTCTTTTTTTGCAAAATTAGTGTTTTTATCATAAAAAAACGCAGACTTTTAAAAATCTGCGTTATATAATTTAAAAATTATTATTGTTACAGATTTGGATTAACAATACTACCCATAAATAGGATAGAGTTTGTTTTCATATCTTTAATAATTACTATAAATGGTTTATTTACTTTAAATTCTTTAATTGGGTGAGGTTTAGCACTTGTTAAACGCATTAATACAGCAGTAACCGCAGCTGCTTCTGTACCTTTTTCATTAACTCCAATATATGTTTTATGTATTACATCAGAAATAAATAGCTTTTGTTTGCTAATTCCGCTATAATCGGCAGTTGGAGTAAATGCGTCTTTCATTCCTAATGTAGATAAAGCATCTTTTAATCTAAAGGAAGATTCAAACTCAAATTTTGGAAGATAAAGTTTAATTTCTTCAGATTTTAAACCATTTATTACATCGGTATAATTATTAATACTAAAGTTATTTATTGATGTAAGAGGCATAATTACTATCATTGAAAGATTATCGCCTTTATATGGTATCTCAATAGCTTTTAGGCTTTTGTTTTCAAAGTATTTGTAGTTTTCCTTATGAAACATCATATTTACAGTAACTTCCTTATTTTCAGCAGTTGTAAATTTATCTTTTTTTGTAATTTTTGTGATAAATGGATATTTCCATTCAGCATTAAAATAAACAGCATTTGTTAGTATTAGTTTTGAGCTTTTTACATCGTTTTCATCAACAATTTCTTTAATTTTATTGTTTGTATTGTCGCTTGCCCATTTATTAATTTCATCAGCTGTATTCATAGGGTAAACAGCCGATTTAAAGAATTTTTTATTTTTCTTTTTGAAAAAATATTTAAGTTTAAGAGTTTTATCAACCCAAAGAGCATTAGCGATATCCAAAGTTAAGTTTGAATCGTTATAGTTTGCCATTGTTTTATTTAACGATTTAAAACTATTTGCAGTATTTTTATTATAGTGCATTGTTGTTTCCATAGCTACTTTTGTGTTGTTTTTTGCACCAAGGTAAGTCATAGCTAATGCTGAACTAATACTATAAGGCGATATAAATACATTTTCGGTATTTGAAGATAGTGTTTTACTGAGTTCAAATGCAAATTTGTTATTGTTATCTGCTTGTATGTTTGTTTGAGACATTAATGTATTAATCGTTAATGCTATAAAAATAAAAGTAAAGAAAGTTCTCATTATTACAATTTTATAATTTTTGTAAAGTTATAATTTTATTGAAAATAAAAAAGTCTATATATATTAAAAAAATACAATTTTTTCAATATATTTTGTTAAATTTTAATCTCGTTTGGGTTTAATTCTTTGTCACTTTGGACGTATAAAAGAACATTATTCCAAAACGATAGCTCGTCTGCTTGCGGCAAGAAGATTCAATCTATTTTGGGTATATCACGTCCTTTTAATATAAAAATAAACCGTATTTTAAAACTACCTATCTCGCTTTTAGCAATGATATTTATTTATACTAAAAACCACATAACTTTTCGAGTTTTATAGTTTTTATTTGTTTTAAAAAGAAAAAAAAATCGTATAAATTCCCGAAAAGCTAAATGTATTGAGTGTATTTTTTATAAATTAAAAGCTGTTTTTACTTTATCAACATAGTCAAGTTTTTCCCATGTAAAAAGTTCAACTTCAATTTCTTTATCACCCATATATGGAGAATGAAATTGTTTTTTTACAATTTTTGATTCTCTACCCATATGTCCGTATGCTGCCGATTCTGAGTAAATAGGATTTCTTAATTTAAGTCTTTCCTCAATTCCAGCAGGTTTTAAATCAAAAATACTTTTAATTTTTTCAGCAATTTCTCCATCAGTTAAATCAATGTTCGATTTACCATAAGTATCAACAAATACTCCAACAGGTTCGGCAACACCAATAGCATAAGATAGTTGCACTAAAATTTCTTCTGTTACACCAGCAGCTACAGTATTTTTTGCTATATGACGTGCGGCATAAGCAGCCGAACGGTCTACTTTACTTGGGTCTTTACCAGAAAAAGCACCACCACCATGAGCACCTTTACCACCATAAGTATCAACAATAATTTTACGTCCTGTTAAACCAGTATCGCCGTGAGGTCCACCAATTACAAATTTTCCTGTTGGATTTACATGATAAATAATTTCATCATCAAATAAATCTTGAATATTTTCAGCTAATTTAGATTTTACTCTTGGTATTAATGTATTAATTACGTCTGATTTAATTTCGGCTAGCATTGTCTCATCATCATTTTCAATAAACTCATCATGCTGAGTAGAAACAACAATAGTGTTAATTCTTACAGGTTTGTCATTATCGTTATACTCAATTGTAACTTGCGATTTAGAATCAGGACGAAGGTAAGTCATTTCTTTACCTTCTCTTCTAATAGCGGCTAGTTCAACCAATATTAAATGCGATAAATCTAAAGATAAAGGCATGTAGTTAGCAGTTTCTTTACTTGCGTAACCAAACATCATTCCTTGGTCGCCAGCACCTTGTTCTTTTGCTTCGTTTTTATCATTATTAGAATCTACACCACGATTAATGTCGTCGCTTTGCTCGTGTATTGCCGATAAAACACCACAAGAGTTACCATCAAACTGGTATTCGCTTTTGGTATAACCAATACGGTTAATTACATTTCTTGAAATAGACTGTACATCAACATAAGCTGATGTGTTAACTTCGCCTGCTAAAACAACTTGACCTGTGGTTACAAGAGTTTCAATAGCTACTTTAGAATTTTTATCGTAAGCTAAAAAATTGTCTAATAATGCATCAGAAATTTGATCCGATACCTTGTCTGGATGTCCCTCTGAAACGGATTCTGAGGTAAATAAATATCCCATATAAATAAATTTTAATTATTATAATATTATAGGAAAGTTTATGTTAAAAGGACGTTACTAATGCAAAGTCGGTTTAGCATTTTTTTAGTGGTTGCAATCAACACAAATCTTTCCACTTATTTCAATGCAAAGATAATTATAATTAAGAATTAATCAAAATAATATTATATTTATTATTTAGGTTTTATACGCACAATACAAAATCATATTTTTATGTATACTTTATTAGTTTCTAATTTAAAATTCGCCTACCAATGGCAATTAAGCTAAATTGGTATAAATTTTCTAAAAACTATTTTGATAATAATTTTAAATATTTTTTAACAATCATTATAAAATAAATATAAAAATATAAAAACATATATATATTTGCACAAATTGCTTATAGTGGAGGTTATAGGTAGAGGTAAATTAATAAACTTTTACACTATAAGCTACATAAGCTTACAGTTTTGGTATAAAAAAGATTTTATTATTTAAATTAAGGCAAACAAGGTACTGATATTTAATAGCTTGTAAACTAACATAGTGGAAGCTTATATTGAGAATTTTTAGATATAAAAAAAAAGAAATGAAAAAAATAAACATTATAATTATAATATTTTTTATAAGTTTTACTTTTGCAAAAGCACAAGATACGTTGCTATCAACAGATAATACAATTCTTGTAGGCGAAATTAAAGAAATGGATAAAGGGGTAATTTCTATTGAAACCGACTTTAGTGATAGCGATTTTAAAATATCGTGGTTAAAAATTAAAGAAATAAAATCGCAACGAAATTTCAGATTTATACTATCAAATCAAAAACGATATTACGGAACAATTTCAATGAGTGGTGAAAAAATAAAAATTCATGATGAAGAAAAAGGATATATTGAAGTTTCAATGATAGAACTGGTATATATTAAGCAAATTGATAAAGGGAATATTTTTGATATTATGAACTTATCTATGGATTTAGGATACTCATTTACAAACGCCCAAAATTTACAGCAAATAAACGGAAGTATAAATGCCGATTATTATAAAAATATATGGGGAGTTTCAGGGTATTTTAATACGGTACAGAGTAAACAAGACAATGTTTCGCCTGTTAAAAGAAATAATGGTGGTTTTGGAGCAAAAGTTTTTGCAAAATATGGTTTATTTGTAACTGCCGATGCCGATTTTTATAGTAACGATGAGCAAAACATGGATTTAAGAACAAATTATAGTTTATCTATAGGTAAGTACTTTATCAGAACAAATCGCATATATTTTAACACATCAGTTGGATTCGCTTATTTAATGGAAGATTATTCTGATACCCTTGTTGATAGAACAAGTTATGAAGGTAAAATAACAATGGAATATAATATGTTTGATGTAGGAGATTTTAATTTGTACTCTAAATTAGATTTATTTCCAAGTTTTACCGAAAAAGGCAGACTAAGAACTTTATTTAGTTTTAATGTTAAATACGATTTGCCACGCGATTTTTATATAAAAGCAGGTTTAAATTATAACTTTGATAACAAACCAGCCAAAGGTGTAGACCCAAATGATTATGTTTATACATTTGGTGTTGGTTGGGAATTATAATATAATGGAAAAAACCTCTAAAAGCACGTGTAAAAATTAAGCTTATTTAAGCCTTTTAATAAAATATATTAGTTAACTTTGCACGTTAATTTTAAAAAGAAAAAATGGGTAGAAAAATTGATGCTGATACAAAGATAAAATTGAAAGTAATTGTTGAAGCAATCGAAGAAAAACAAGGTAGTGATTTAATTAGTTTAGATTTGTCGAATATTGAAAGTGCTGTTACAGACTATTTTGTTGTTACAAATGCCGATTCTACTACACAAGTTGTTGCTATAGCTCACGAAATAGAAAAAGCAACAAGTAAAGTACTAAAGGAAAAAGTTTGGAAAAAAGAGGGCTACGAAAATTCACAATGGGTTTTATTAGACTACGGTTCAATAGTAGTACACGTATTTCAAACCCCATATCGCGAGTTTTATAAACTTGAAGAACTTTGGGCAGATGCTAAAATAAAAAAATATTAAATAAAGAAATCTAATGGCAGAAGTAAACCATAATTCCGAAAAAAAGGAGCAAAAAAATACAAATATTAAAGATAAATCAATTTTTGGAAAAAATTTGAAAGATAATTTACAAAAAGGTGGTAATCCTAAATTCAATGCGTATTGGATTTATGGCTTAATTGCTATTGTCTTTATTTTTTTAAATGTAATGAGTTCTGGTTCAAAATTACCAATTATTGATTGGTATAAGTTTGAAGATACAATGTTAAAAACACACGATATTTCCAGAATAATTGTTGTGAACGGAAAATATGCAGAAATATATATAAAAAAAGAACGATTTACCGACGAAAAATATAACAATGCAGCAAATAAAGATAGTAATCCATTAATGGGAGGTGGTCCTCAATATAAATTACCAATTTTAGATGTTAAAATATTTAGCGAAAAATTAGATATAGCACAAAAAGATTTTGCTCGTGATGAGCGTGTATCGGTAATACCCGAAGATAGAACCGATGTTTTTGGCGAAATGTTAGGTTGGTTGTTACCAATAATTATATTAGTTGCTATTTGGATGTTCTTTATGCGAAGAATGACTGGTGGTGGCGGTGGAAACCAAATATTCTCTATTGGTAAATCAAAAGCAAAAATGTTTGATAAAGGCAATAAAATTAAAGTTGATTTTAACGATGTTGCAGGTTTACAAGAAGCTAAAATAGAGATTAAAGAAATAGTTGATTTTCTTAAAAAGCCAGAGAAATATACTGAGTTAGGAGGTAAAATACCTAAAGGAGCATTGCTTGTAGGACCTCCAGGTACAGGTAAAACATTACTTGCAAAAGCAGTAGCTGGAGAAGCTCATGTACCATTCTTCTCTTTATCTGGTTCAGATTTTGTTGAAATGTTTGTTGGAGTTGGAGCTTCAAGAGTTAGAGATTTATTTAAACAAGCCAAAGAGAAATCGCCATGTATAATTTTTATTGATGAAATTGATGCAATAGGTAGAGCAAGAGGTAAAAATCCTAATATGGGAGCTAATGACGAACGTGAGAATACACTTAATCAGTTACTTACTGAAATGGATGGTTTTGGCGATAATAGTGGTGTAATAATACTTGCTGCAACAAACCGTGCTGATATTTTGGATAAAGCATTGCTTCGTGCTGGTCGTTTTGATAGACAAATACATGTAGAATTACCCGATGTTACCGAACGTGAAGCCATTTTTAAAGTACATTTACGCCCATTAAAATCATTAGATAAAAAAGTTGACGTAAAGTTTTTGGCAAAGCAAACACCAGGCTTTTCGGGTGCCGATATAGCAAATATGTGTAATGAAGCTGCCTTAATAGCTGCTCGTAGAGATAGCAAAGAGGTTACAAAACAAGATTTTCTTGATGCTGTTGATAGAATTATTGGAGGACTTGAAAAGAAGAATAGAATAATTACTAAAGAAGAAAAACAAACAATAGCGTACCACGAAGCAGGACACGCAACAGTAAGTTGGTTGTTAGAACATTCAAACCCATTAGTTAAAGTAACTATTATTCCTAGAGGTAAGGCTTTAGGTGCTGCATGGTATTTACCCGAAGAGCGTCAAATTACTACCAAAGAACAAATGTTTGATGAAATGTGTGCTACTCTTGGAGGTAGAGCATCTGAAAAAATTAACTTTGGTAAAATATCGTCGGGGGCTTTAAACGATTTAGAGAAAGTTACAAAAACAGCTTATGCAATGGTAACTTATTATGGTATGAGTAATGAAATAGGTAATATCTCATATTTTGATTCATCAGGACAAAATGAATATGGCTTTACAAAACCTTATAGCGAAAAAACTGCCGAAAGGATTGATAAAGCAGTAAGTGATATTATTGAAGAACAATATCAACGAGCAATTGAATTGCTAACCAAAAATAAAGAGGGATTAGTCAAATTAGGTAAGGTTTTATTAGAAAGAGAAGTTATCTTCGCTGATGATTTAGAATCTGTTTTTGGTAAACGAAAATGGGAGAGTAGAGGAGATACTCTTGAAAAAGAAATTGAAAAAGATGAAAACAATAACAAAATTGAAAAAGAAAAAGAAAAAATAATAGATGAGAGTAAAACTACTGAAGATAAGAACGATATAAAAGAAGAAGAAAATACAACTACTGAACTTAATAAAGATGAATTATCAGTAAAAGATAATTCTGAAGATAAATTGAACTAGCATGATATTGTATGGATAGTAGTAGAAAAAAAATATTAAAGGATTTAAATAAAGAAAGACCTTTTAAGAAATTAATACAAGTTAATGATAACAGTAGTATTAAAGTTTTTAAAAATTCAGACGGCTCATTAATTGATGTTTTTAAGACAGAATTAGAAGCTGTTGATGGAAAGCTTATTATTTGTGAAAATAAAAATGAGTTAAACAAATCCTTACAGCTTTTTATAAAAGAAAATAAAATTGAAAATATTTATACCTTCATTCCAGATTATATTCAGTTATTTAACGATAACGGTTATAATGCCTCAAAAAAATTTAATGATAAAATAGATGTTTCTATTAGCTCTTGTGAGTATTTATCTGCTAGGACAGGTACTGTTATAGTATCATCAAAAGTAACAGGACGAAGAATAAATATTTTTGCACCAATACATATTATTATAGCAAAAAAATCTCAATTAGTTAACGATATTGATGAAGGCATAACTAAATTAACCGAAAAATATAAACATTTACCATCTGCTGTTTCGTATATTACAGGTCCAAGCAGAACCGCAGATATTGAAAAAACATTAATTATTGGAGCTCATGGTCCTAAAAGACTTATAGTATTTATAGAAAACAACTAAAAAATTAATGTCAATATATTTATTTATACAAGGAATAGGAATAGGAATATTAGTTTCGGCACCATTAGGTCCAATAGGCGTTTTAGTTATTCAAAAAACATTGAATAAAGGAAAATTATCTGGGTTTATTACAGGAATGGGAGCAGCAACTGCCGATACTTTTTATGCTATAATAGCTGGTTTTGGAGTTGCAATTATTACAAAATTTATAAATGTATATCAGCAAGAAATTAGAATAATTGGTGGAGTTATATTAATTGGTTTTGCTTACTATACTTTTAATTCGAATGTTAGTAAGCAAGTTAAAGCAAGTTCAAAAGGAAATAAGAATTTTTTAACCGATTATTTATCTACTTTTTTCTTAACTATATCTAATCCAATACCATTTGTAGTATTTGGTATTTCATTTGCATCAATAGGTATGGCAGAAAAAAATATGTTTGATGTACTTATAATTGTTTTAGGAGTGGTATCTGGTGCAGTATTATGGTGGATAAGCTTAGTGTCTTTTGTGAATATTTTTAGACGAAAATTTAAACTAAAACAGTTATGGTGGATTAATAAAATTACAGGTGTTGTAGTGGCATTATTTGCTATATTTGTGTTGGTTTCTGCATATTATAACTTTTTACCTTAAGTTTTTATTTGTGTTAATATACTCAATCCATTTAGCTTTTTGGGAATTTATACAGATTTGTTTTTTCTTTTTTAGAGTTTAAAATTTTAAGCATAGCTTGTTACGGTTACTATTTTAAATAAATAAAAATGGAAAAAGAAAAAGTATAAAACCTGAAAAGCTATGTGGTTTGAGTATACGCAATCTATTTTAGGATAAAACAGGCAACAACCAATAAACATTAAACGCATCAGTTTTTTTATAACCAAGCTTATTATATAGCCTAATTCCTTGTGGAGTAGAAGCCAGTACTGCTATTTTGGCTTTGCTATAATTTAAAGAAAACTGCATAATCTCGAAACCAAAAGCTTTTTTTGTATAATTTTTTAAAGTAGCAATCATATAATGTCCAACAATACCATTCTTAGTATATGTTAAAGCTGTGCTAACAGCTATATTATTATTATAACCAATAAACAGATTAATATTATTTACTTTAATTAATTTTTGTAGTTCATTAATAGAGAAAACTATTTTAAGCTCCTGTTTTATAATATTTATCCAATCGCTTATTTCTTGCTCGGTTTTTACAATTTTAATATCTAATTTGTAGTCAAGTGTGTTTTTCTTGCTATCTGATAAATTCAAAGCCATTGCACTCCAAACAGCAACTTTTTTAAAGCCTTTTGTTACAATAATTTCATCGTTTTGTGCAAAACTATTGTTTGTTAAAATAACATCTGCAATTTCTTTATTTTTAATGCCTTTTATTAAATTATTTATTTCAGTTTTATCTAAATTATGTTTTAGGTTAAATATAAAATTTGGCCAAGTTGTACTGTTGTTTGTTATTGATTTGCAAAAGCCTAAATCTTTATAATTACACTCATTTATTTTGCTATACTGTTGTAACAGGCTATAATAATTTTCAAAAATACTATTCGAAATCTCTTTATTTGTCATTGTTTAAGTAGTTTTTGAAAAATTCTCTTAGCTTGTTTTTGTCAGTTTTGCCATTTACCGAATATGGAAACTTATCAATATTAACAATATACGACGGCACCATATAATGAGGAACAGTTTTACTCATCGCAATTTTAATATCATCAATATTTGTTTGCAAAGCCTTTACAAATGCCACAATATGCATTATTTCAGAAATATTATAAGTAATAATTTCTATTTCATTTTTTGGAAGAATATTCTTTAATATGCTTTTAATTTCGCCAAGTTCAACTCGGTTTCCCTGTATTTGTACTTGTGAGTCGGCTCTGCCAACATACATTATATCATTTGTTTCTGA
>Ga0256827_10002628_pt1 | contig 11508 bp, 7 predicted proteins | sample CV84metaG_FD_185977 | JGI IMG/M metagenome (GOLD analysis project Ga0256827, IMG submission 185977) | Hydrothermal vent microbial communities from East Pacific Rise, Pacific Ocean - CV84 | ecosystem: Environmental > Aquatic > Marine > Hydrothermal vents | place: Pacific Ocean: East Pacific Rise... | reverse complement strand
TAAAAACCTCCATTTCCTTCATTTGCCGATTGAATTCCGGGTAAAAGTTGAATAGTTTTCATTATATCTACTTCTCCCATAAATGCAGGTAATTTTTTTATTTGTTGAACAGGTAACTTAACTGCTCCAATTTTTGTGTTTTTAATATTTTCATCAGATTTTTCGCCTGTAACAACAACCTCATCAGTAATTATACTTGATGGTGAAAGCTCTATATTCTTTTTAATATTTTTATTTAAATTTATTTTTATTTTAAAATCGTTATAACCTATAAAACTTACAATAATTGTATAATTACCTTTAGGAACAGTTATTGAATAAAAGCCATAAACATTAGTTGTTGTTCCTTTATTTATTTCTTTTATCAATATATTTGCTCCCAACAAATCTTCACCCGAAGTTTTATCTTTTACAAAACCACTTAAGGTGTATTTCTGTGCAAATAACTGAAATGAAATAAATGTAATAAATATAATAATTAAATTTTTCATTAGTTAATCAAATTTACTTTAAACCAAACATCTATATCTTTTGCTAATTCAGGTCGTTGTTCAAACGAGCTAGTTGCTCTACTATGTCTCCCATTCCTTTGTTGTCCATTATCAAAAATATTATCACTATTATTATTTCTTGGTTTTTCTTGCATATCCAAATCAAACCCCTCAATATTAATACCTAATGATAAAACATCAGGCTTTATATTAGAGATTAAACTGAACGGTATTTTAGCATAATACTGCATATTACCGGTATCATCGGCATTAATTTTCACAATTACATCAGCCTCTTTATCATATGCATTAAAAATATGAATTTCATCATTTTTTACAAATTTTACTAAACTCGATGTTTTTTGAAGCATTAACCCAAGTTTTATTGTACGTTCGTTAGAATTATTCACTTGTGTTTTAATTTGTTTTTTATCTTTTCTTGACAATTCGGAAGTTTCAAAAACAGGATAATTTAAAAACAATCCTTCTTTCTTTCTTGCTGTTGTATCTATTTGAATTTTCATTCCCAAATTAACAACTTTTTTAATTGTAGTTGGATTATCGGTATCTATTCTAATATACAAATTTAAAGAATCATTACTTACTAACCATCGCAAACGACTATCCGAATCGTAACCTGAATATATAGTCTCGTTATTGTAATCAGACTCTTTAATACTCTGATAAACAGGCAAGCTCACACAAGACAAAAGAACAAAAGATAGTGCTAATATTATTAGTTTTTTATACATAGAGTTGTTTATGCCGTAAAGATAAAAAGTTTGTGATGTATATAAAGTTAAAAGATATTAAAAAAATACTGTAGGGAAAAACACTGACACTAAAGATATATTTGAGTTGTATATTTGTAATAAGCACAATCACACTATGAAACTTAGGAATACTACTATAATTTTATTGTTATTTTTTTCGTCTATTTTATATTCTCAAAAAAACGAAAATAGAGTAATTTTTGATACACTTTATAACTCAAAAGTTTACATCCCTACTGAACTTGACAAAAAAAGCACAAACTTAATTTATCGTTTTTATATTTTAAACGATGCTATAAAAAACAAAAAATTCCCGGATAAAAACGAACTAAGTGGTAGTGATGAATTTAACAGCCTTATATTTACTTGGAATAAAGATAATGAGAAAATTGCTAAAATTATTAATGTAAACGATGCTAAAGATTTAGAAATATTAATTTTTGAATACAGACAATTTATTAAATAAATGAGATTTATTTTTATAACCATATTATTTTTATCGTATTTAACGAGTTTTTCTCAACCTGCTAACGATGACTGTTCCGGTGCAATATCCCTAACCCCTAGTTTTAATTGCTCATACACAACAGGAACTGTTGAAAACGCAACTCAGTCATTACCTGCTAATTGCGGAGGAACTGCAAATAATGATGTGTGGTATAGTTTTGTTGCAACTTATCCAGTTCATCACATTACAGTTGACGGAGATACGTATTTTGATGCAGTTTTTGAGGTTTACGATGCTTGTGGTGGTACATCGTTAGACTGTATAGACGTTGGTGGCAATAACACTGCTGAAGAAACAACTTTAACAGGATTGACTGTAGGAAATACATACTACGTTAGAGTTTATGATTACGGAAATGATAATCCATCTACACCAACTTTTGATATATGTATTATGGAACCTCCTCCTAATGATGATTGCTCAGGTGCAATATCATTAACTCCTAACAATACCTGCTCGTACACAACAGGTTCAGTTGAAAATGCAACACAATCACAAGTTGGTTGTACTGGTACAGCAAACAACGATGTTTGGTATAGTTTTACAGCAACACACGTATCGCATTTTATTACAATTGATGGCTCATCTAGTTTTGATGCTGTTTTCGAAGTTTTTGATGGCTGTGGTGGAAGTTCTTTAATCTGTGAAGACCTTACAAGTAATGGAGAAATTGAAAGAAATTCCATTAGTGGATTAACAATAGGAAATACATATTACATAAGAGTTTATGATTTTGGAAATGATATTCCATCAACACAAACATTTAATATTTGTATAACAAATCCTGCTATAAACGATGAGTGTGCTGATGCAATTACACTAACACCAAACGATAATTGTTCATATACATCAGGAACTGTTGAAGATGCCACTCAATCACTTCCTGCAAATTGCGGTAGTGCAACAGCAAATAACGATGTTTGGTACACTTTTACTGCTACAAATGTTTCTCACTTTATTACTGTTGATGGAAGCCAATATTTTGATGCTGTAGTTGAAATATTAGATGCTTGTAATGGAAATACAATAAAATGTATTGATGCTAATGGGAATGATGAAATTGAAAGAGACTCGGTTTGTGGACTAACAATAGGTAACGACTACTACATAAGAGTATATGATTACGAAAACAACACTCCTAGCACAACAACTTTTGATATATGCATTACAAATCCTGTTGAAAATGATGAATGTGTTAATGCAATAACTTTAACCCCAAACGATAATTGTTCATACACATCAGGAACTGTTGAAGATGCCACTCAGTCACTTACAGCATGTACCGGCACAGCGAATAACGATGTTTGGTACACTTTTACAGCAACTAGAGTTACTCATTTTATTAATGTTGAAGGTTCATCTTATTTCGATCCTGTTATTCAGGTATTTAATGGAAACTGCGGAGGAAACTCTCTAGCCTGTGTTGACAATAACGGAAATGGAGATATTGAAATAGCAACTGTACAAGGATTAACTATTGGAAATAACTACTACATAAGAATTTACGATTTAGAAAACAATACTCCTAGCACAACAACTTTTGATATTTGCATTACTAACCCGGTTGAAAACGACGAATGCGCTAATGCTATTTCATTAACTGTAAATCCGGACTACAATTGTAATACTATGACTTCCGGAACAATTGAAAATTCAACTGCATCTTCAAATTCAAGCTCGTGTTCAGGAACACACAACGACGATGTTTGGTTTTCTTTTGTTGCAACTGAAACAGGACATAGAGTTTCATTACATAATATTGTAGGTTCAACTACAGATATGTACCATTCTATTTATAGCGGAAACTGTGGAAGTTTAACAGAAATAAGTTGTAATGACGATAATTCTACTGATATTTCAGGCTTAACTGTAGGCAACACTTATTATGTAAGAGTTTACTCTTACGGTTCAACCGATGGACAAAACACAACCTTTGATATTTGTGTCGGTACCATTCCACCTCAAGATGCTTGCGGAAACCCATTACCTTCAACAAATGATTACTGCTCAAATCCTGCTACTTTAACTTACGATGGAGGTACTTGGAGTAGTAATACATCATCTCAATACACCGACGGAACCCCTGGTAATTTAGGTTCAATTTTTTGTGGTTCAATAGAAAATAACTCGTGGTATCAGTTTACCGCATCAAGTACAACCGAAACATTCGATTTTACGAGTGTTACAAATTGCCAGAACTCAGATGGTATTCAAGCCGAAGTTTATGAAGTTACCTCAGATGCTAACGGTTGCTGTGTTGATTTTACATCAGTTTCAAACTGCTGGAACCCGGGAACTCAAACAACCGGAACTGTTACAGCATCCGGCTTAACCGTAGGAAATAATTATATTTTAATGATTGACGGATATGCAGGCGACGATTGTGATTTTACTGTTGATGGTTGGTCGGCTGACGGTATTCTACCGGTTGTTATATCATACTTTGATGGAATTCCAAAAGATTATTATAATCAAATTACTTGGATAACATTATCCGAAATAAACAACAATAATTTTATTCTTGAGAAATCGGAAGATGCTATTAATTTTTATGAAATTAAAAACATCTCAGGAAATGGGAATTCAAATAAAATAAATAAATATTCTGTTATTGATGATGATGTTACAGATAAAATTCAATATTACAGGCTAAAGCAAATTGACTTTAATGGTAAAATTAATTACTCAAAAACAATATCTATTTCAAATAACCTCAAAACAAATAACTTCAAATTATCTTCAGAAAATGGACAAATAAATATTGTTTTTGATGAACTTATAAAAGAGAGTTATTCAATAATGGTAGTTGATTGCTCGGGTAAAGTTATTGCTAAAAAGGTAATATCACCAACTGAAGGTAAAGCATTTACAATAACAAACAACAAACTTTATGATGGAGTTTATAATGTTATAGTTTATAACAAAAATCATTCTAATTCTAAGAAAATTTTAATGCTGAATAAATAATAATATCTTTGTTAGTATGAAATTTAATAAATATTTCACATTAATAATTTTCTTTATTTTTATTGTAAATACTTCTATATGTACAAATATCGATTCGTTAAAAAATAAACTTTCACTATCAGAAAATAAAGAAAAGATGTTTTTACTTGAAGAAATATCTGATTACTATTATTCTATAAACTCTCTCGACAGCTGTTTTGATTATGCAAGTGAAGCAATGTTATTAGCAAAAAAATATAATGTGGACTCAATTATTGCAAATTCATACAATAAAATGGGTATGGCTTCTCATTACAAAGGTAACAATACTAAAGCTATCGATTTTTTTAATAAAGCTATTGAAAAATACCAATCATTATCGAATAAAAAAGGCTTGGCCGGCTCTTATACAAATATTGGAGTAGTTCTTTACAGTAATAAAGAATACAAAAAAGCAATAAATAGTTACAAACACGCTATTAAACTGTTTAAAGAACTTAATGAATATAAATACTTGGCAACCATATACTATAACATAGGTTTAATATATCAACAAACCCAAAAGCCTGATATTGCAATAGAATATTTTGAAAAATCAATTGAACTTCAAAAACAAAATAATGATTTAAATAACGTTTACAATACATTATCAAGTATATCGCTTGTTTATAGAATTAAGGGAGAATACAAGAAAGCATTAGAAAATTATTATAAAATACTGGATTATTCATTGTCGATTAAAGACAATAGAAAAACAGCTATTACTTATCTTGATATTGGAGAATGTTTATTCGAACAAAAAAAATATACAAAAGCAATAGAAACATTCAATAAAGGATTAAAATACTCGAAATTATCAAAACTAAATAACCTTACTCAAACTCTTTATTTAGCCCTATCTGAACTTTACGAAAAAACTGGCAACAAAGGCTTAGCTTTAAAATACTATAAATTATACTCCGAAAATAAAGAGGCATCACAAAACAACATATTATACAAAGACTTAGAAAATAAGATAGCTCTAGTAAAAGATGAGAAGTTAAAGGTGCAACAAGAATTAGAGAATTACAAATTACAAAGACAAAAGAACATTAATTATATACTCTTTGGTGCTGTAATTTTATTTTTAATTACTAGTATTATTATACTATATCAAATTAAAATTCATCGAAAAAAAAACAAAGAATTAAGAAATTTACTAAAAATTATTTCTGAATCAGAAAGACAATTAACCGAATCTAATAATACAAAAGATAAATTCTTTTCTATTATTGCTCACGACATTAAAAACCCTTTAAATGCATTCATCTCTGTAACAAATTTTTTAATTGAAGAAACTAACAATATTGATAAAGAAAAACATTTAATTTTTTTAAATAAAATGAAAAACTCAGCAGATTATTTAAACAACCTGCTGGAAAATCTACTTAGTTGGGCTAAAAGCCAAATGAATAAAATTGAATTTTATCCTGAATTATTCGATATAAATATTGAAATAAACAACATAATAAATTTAAACAAATCGTTTGCTGATAACAAACAAATTAAAATAATAAATAATATAAATACTGTTATTGATGTTTTTGCCGACATCAATCTAATAAAAACTATTCTACGTAATATTATTAGCAATGCAATAAAATTCACAAATAAGGGTGGCAATATCAATATCTTTGCAAAAACAAACGAAAACAATGTTGAAATACATATTAAAGATAATGGTATTGGAATGCCTGATGATATCTTAGAAAATTTATTTAAATTAAAAATTTATAAATCAGAATCGGATAAAGTAAATGGAAGCGGTAACGGTTTAGGGCTTGTTTTATGCGACGAATTTATTAAAATAAATAATGGGGAAATTAAAGTGTATAGCGAATTTGGAAAAGGAAGTGATTTTGTAATAATTTTACCAAAAAACAGATGAATAAAATAAACGTAATACTAGTTGATGACTATGAAATTGTAAGAGCCGGAGCAATCGCTGTACTTTCTAATGACAGTAATATTAATATTATTGGCGAAGCTTCGGGAGCTGATGATTTATTTAAATTGTTAAAAACTAAAATTCCGGATATTATTTTACTTGACATAATGATGCCCGGGAAAAACGGCGTTGAAATAACTCAAATTCTGTCTAAAGAATATCCTCAAATTAAAATAATTATATTTTCCGGATTAACCGAAGATGAATCATTTTATCTAGCAATAAAATCCGGTGCTCACGGATTAATGCCTAAAACTGCACTTAATGATGAATTAATTACTGCCATAAACAAAGTTTATAATGGCGAAGATTATATGAGCAAATCAATTCCTATTGCAAAACTTATGTCTTTTATCAAAAAGTCACAAATTGAAGTTGTTAAAGAAAAAAAAGAGATTAATTTAACCGACAGACAAATTGAAATAATTAAATTAATTAGCGAAAGTAAAAGTTATAAAGAAATAGGAAATATATTATCAATAAGCGAAAGAACTGTCGAAACTCATAAAATTAGAATATTACAAAAACTAGAACTTAATTCAGTAATTGAACTTGTTAAATTTGCTATAAAAAACTCAATTATTGAAATATAATTTGTTTTGTGTATGCACTATTGTTTCTTACATTTGCACATATTGTGAGAAAATATTTAGACATACTACTTTTAATAAAACGATTTACTTTAGTTAAAATAATAAATCATTTAAAACTAAAACTTAGCTTTTACATTTCAATAATAATTAAAAAACCTATAATATGGGGAAACTTTGAGAGTATAAGTATTGAGCCTACCAACCTATGTAATTTACAGTGTATTGAGTGTCCCACCGGAACAAATAGTTTAACTCGTAAGAAAGGCGAAATTGAACTATCAACTGTAAAAAATATTATTGATAATAATAAAAAATATTTATCATATTTAATTTTATATTTTCAAGGCGAACCATTTTTAAATAAGAATATTTTTGAAATGATAAGCTATGCTAATAAAAATAATATTTTTACTTACACTTCAACAAACGGGCATTATTTAAATGGCGAAAATTGTGAAAAAATAATTATTTCTAAACTTGATAAAATAATTATTTCGGTTGATGGTACAAATCAAGAAACATACGAAAAATACCGTAAAAATGGTAATTTAAATACTGTTATAAGAGGTATTGAAAATCTCATTGAAGCAAAAAAAAAATACAACTCACCTACTCCATATATTGAGTTACAATTTTTAGTTTTCAAACATAACCAACATCAAATTGAAAAAATAAAACAACTCGGGAAACAACTTAGAGTAAACCTAACGTCAATAAAAACTGCCCAGTTCTATAATAAAGAAAACTACAATCTTTTAACCGATATAGATAAATATTCTCGTTACAAAAAGCAAAATGAAAATCTTATAATAAAAAAGAAAATTAAAAATCGTTGTTGGCGAATGTGGCATTCTGCGGTTATTACAATTTCGGGCGATATTATTCCTTGCTGTTTCGATAAAGATGCAAGACTCCCTTTTTCTAATTTAGACAACTCTGATATTAACGCAATTAGAAAATCAGAAAATTACAAAAATTTCGCTCAAAAAATACTTTCAAACCGGAGTTCTATTAATATTTGTAATAATTGCAATGAGTAAATTATTATCATAAATAAATAAAAATTTATATATTTGTTTACTGTAACCTAATAAATGAAAGCAACACAACTAACTTTAATATTAATTTTACTGTTAAATTGCATTAGCTATGCTGATAATATAAACAGTAGCAAACCTAAAAATAGGCAAGAAAATGCTACAAAAGATAGCTTATTTCAAATAGTAGGTACATCGAAAATACCCGAACTGAAAGTTAAAGCATTTATTTCGTTAGGTAAAATTTATCAGAATACAAATATTGACTCATCATTATACTATTTAAAACGTGCTTTAAAATTGTCTAAAAAAGCTAAATTAACTAAACTAGAAGCCGAAAGCAACAGCCAACTAGGAATATTATACTATTACACAGCTCAATATACAAATGCAATAAACTATATGAAAGATGCTGTTGAAATATACAAATCAGTTAACGATTCGAATAAAGTTTCAGATATATTGAATAATATTGGACTTGTTTATACAACAATAAACAAAAATGATTATGCCATAGATTATATGCAACAGAGTGTAAAAATTAAAAAAGAATTACACGATGAGTATAATACAGCACTTGCGTATCTTAATATTGGTGCAATATATATGAATATGAGAAACGATTCTGTGGCTATGCAATATATGCTTAAAGCATTACCTACTTTCGAAAAAGGTTTAAAAACTGCGGATTCGCTTAATGCTATGAGTGGTATGGCATACTGCTATAACAATATAGGACAGATATACCAAAACAAAGGAGAATATTCAAAAGCTCTTGTTTACTTAAAAAAAACAATAAAATACCTACAAAATATTAATGATATATCTAACAAAACTCTATCGTTTGTAAATATAGCCTCTATTGGTCTTGATATTGCACGAACAAAAACAGGAAACAAAAAGATATTGTACCTTAAAAGTATTAAAACTTATGTTGATAGTGCCATAACAAATGCTAAGAAAATTCAAGATTACAACAACTTATTTCTTGCGTATAATACGTTATCGGAATATTATTACGAACTTGGTGATTATAAGAATGCTTATGAATACAAGAGCGAATACATTTCTTTAAAAGACAGCATTTTCGACAAACAAAAAATGAGCGAAATTGAAGACTCAGAAGAGCGTTATCAAAACTTATTAAAACAAGCCGAATTAGATAAAAACGAAATTGAATTAAATAAAAATAATGAGATAATAAAAAAGCAAAATCAGCTAATTAGAATGGGGGCTATTGCCCTTGTAATTTTCTCTATATTAGTTTTTTTGATAATTATTTATCTTAGAAAAAACAAAAAGAAAAGTAAGGTATTACTACTCAAAAATAAAGAAATTGAATACATAAACAAAAATTTAAACGACAGTTTAAAAATTGCTAGTTTTATTCAGAATGTAGTTTTAAGTGAATTTGACAACAAAGACAATTTCTTTAAAGGGCATTTTACAATAAACAAACCTAAAGAACTTGTTGGAGGCGACTTTACTTGGGGAAAGATTATCGATAATTACATTTACATTGCTGTTGCAGATTGTATTGGGCACGGTATTCCGGGAGCAATGGTAAGTATGATTAGCAATAACTTTATGCACTATGCTATAAAAAAACAAAATTTAAATTTAAACCTTGGAGAAATTCTTACACAACTCCGAAATGAAGGTATTAAAAAAGTTATTCAACGTGATATTTTCTCATCAATAATTGGGTTAGATTTATCGTTGATTAAGTTTAATAAAGACACTCTCGAGTTTGAATATGCCGGAGCAAATTTACCAATATATATTGTTACCGAACACGACATAAACATTAGTAAGGACAGACACACTATATACAAAATACACAATCAGAATAAAAAATTATACGAGATTAAGCAAGACAGAATGCCTTTGGGTAACTACGAAATTTTAGATGATTTTACTTCTGTTAGTTTCAAATTAAATAAAGGTGACAGAATTTTTATGTTTTCTGATGGTTTTGCCGACCAATTTGGAGGAAAATACAATAAGAAATTCAAATACCGATATTTTAAAGATTTAATACTTTCTACTTCTGATAAAAATATTACCGAACAAGGTAAGATTATAGAAGAAACTTTTATTAACTGGATAGGTAATAACGAGCAAGTTGATGATGTTACAGTTTTAGCTCTTGAGGTTTAATAATCTTCTATGTTGTATTCCAAAATAATCAATCTCCCTGTCCCTCGCGATAAGTTCCTATCCAGACAGGTTCTTCTCCAAGAGGGAACGCATTAAATATATACTTATGGTAAACGATACATCAATAATTCATCATAAATTATACCGATTAGTAATCAAAATTGCCTTTAAATTCACTTAGTTTATTACAGCCATTTATTTATCTATCTGTATAATAGTATATTTTAAATATCGGCAGTTTTGAAATTAAGTTGATATTATTCGTTATTTTGTTTCGTTGCAAGTATATATAAGTTTGATAACATATTTTATTTACCCAAAACTTCTTTTGCTTTAGTTACCGAAACTTTCTTATTTCCGCTATATGCTACAACAAAAGCATCTTTAACTCCTTCGTTTATCAAAATAGCTTTCATTTTGGCTGCCTCATCGTAGCTTTTGTAATTACCTACGGCAAATACGGTATAACCTCGCTCATCTTTAAATTGTTTTAAATCTTGCTTACGAGCAACCGATAACCACGATGCCACCTGATTTACAGGAATCTGCTCTTTATAAGCTCCTATTTGCACCTTATAATACAGATTTGTTGCATCGATATTACTTGTTTTGTTTTCAACCTTAACCTGAGGCAGACTGATGTTTTCGTTGTTTTCTGTTGCTACATTACTAGCTTTTAAGCTCTGAGCCTTCTGCAACGAAATCTTTTTACCTTCATAATAAGCTGTAACAAACGCATCTTTTATTCCTATTTTACGAATACGATTTTTCTCAGCATTTGCTTTTGTTATATCTGAGAAAATACCTGTTGTATAGCGTATAAATCCGTAAGGTGTTTGCTCTTCGTAAATTGGCGACAGGTTGTACAAACGTGAATGTGGCACAGCTTTTTTATACACTCCTATTTGTACTGTATAAAGTAATTTTGCAGTTTTCTTAATATCTTTTGCTACTACTAATGGTCCTTCGTTTTGAGCTGTTGAATTATTATTTACTGTTGTATTTTGAGCTAA
>Ga0256827_10002627_pt1 | contig 11517 bp, 11 predicted proteins | sample CV84metaG_FD_185977 | JGI IMG/M metagenome (GOLD analysis project Ga0256827, IMG submission 185977) | Hydrothermal vent microbial communities from East Pacific Rise, Pacific Ocean - CV84 | ecosystem: Environmental > Aquatic > Marine > Hydrothermal vents | place: Pacific Ocean: East Pacific Rise... | reverse complement strand
GCATCAAAGTTTTCATTTTGGACTAATTGTATTTAGTTTTTTGTTTTCTCCAATTTCTTTGTTTATAGGGATATTTACAAGTTATTTCTCTCGAAAAAATGAATATCAAGCCGATGCTTTTGCCAAAGCATATGGCTATGCAGAACATTTAGTTTCTGGATTAAAACAATTATCAAGAAATAGTTTAAGTAATTTAACGCCACATTCTTTTTATGTTTTTGTTCATTATTTGCATCCAACACTTTTTCAAAGAATGAAAGCACTAGCTTTATGGAAAGAAAAGAATAATTAATTTGAACTGTAAATTAGTGAATAACTTTTGCTAGTAAAGACTTTGTAGCATCTAAGAAATTATTAAATTTATCGAGTAACTTTTTAGGAAATATTAGCGTCTGCTATTTAGTTAATAAATAAGAATATATGGGATACGGGAAATGGGTTGCTGGTGGATTAGGTTGGGCTTTTGGAGGTCCAATAGGAGGTTTAATAGGTTTTGCCTTGGGTTCGCTTGTAGAAAAAACGAATAAAGGAGAACATACTACAGAATCTTCTACTGCTGGTGATTTTGCAGTGACTTTTGTAGTTCTTACAGCTTCTGTAATGAAAGCTGATGGCAAAGTGTTAAAATCGGAACTAGATTTTGTTAAAAAGTACTATGTTAAATTTTTTGGTCAGGAGCAGGCCAAAGAAATGCTTCAGATTCTGAAGGAAATTCTTAAAAAAGACATTGATGTAAATCAAGTTTCGGCACAAGTTCAACAATATATGAACTACTCGTCGCGTTTACAAGTTTTACATTTCTTATATGGAATCGCTCAAGCTGATGGACAAATAACTCCCGACGAGGTTGAAATGATTCATCGAATAGCAATAGGGATAGGTATTACCGATTCGGATATTTCTTCTATTAAAAATATGTATATAGAAGAAACCGATTCTGCTTATAAAATTTTAGAAGTATCGCCAAATGCTAGTGATGCAGAGGTTAAAAAGGCATACAAAAAAATGGCAATCAAATACCATCCCGATAAAGTAAGCTATTTAGGTGATAAAGCGAGGTTAGCTGCAGAAGAGAAATTTAAGAAATTGAATGAGGCTTACGAGAAGATAAAAAAACAGAGAAATATTAAATAATATAAAAAAACACAAAATTTAAAATCAAATAACATGTTAAAAGGAATATTAGCAATATCAGGAGAACCGGGATTATACAAAATGGTTTCACAAGCTAAAAATGGAATTATTGTAGAATCAATTGAAACACAAAAAAGAATACCTGCATACGCAACCAATAAAATATCTTCTTTAGAAGATATCGCAATTTTTACCGAAGACGATGAGGTTCCGTTAAAAGATATTTTTCTTAATATTAAAACCAAATCAAATGGGACAGAAATATTGACACAAAAACCTTCTAATCAAGAGATTAAATCTTATTTTAAGGAGATTTTACCGAATTATGACGAAGATAGAGTCTATGTTTCCGATATGAAAAAAGTTTTTAAATGGTATAATTTATTACAAAGTAAAGATCTTTTGGTTGAGCCTATCGGAGATTCTACGGAAGAGAACAAGGACGCAAAAGAAGATAAATAAGTTTAGACTTTAGAAAGAAAAATATGAGAAACAAGTGGGGCTTATTGCTATATATTCTTTTAGTTACTAAGATATTAGTGGCACATGATGGAATGTGGATTCCATTGCTGTTGGAGAAGTACAACGAGGCAGATATGCATAAATTAGGATTGAAACTTTCAGCAGAAGATATATATAGTATCAATCATTCTAGCTTAAAAGATGCCGTAGTACAATTTGGAGGAGGATGTACAGGAGAGTTAATTTCGGACGATGGTTTATTAATCACTAATCATCATTGTGGTTATGGCTCCATTCAAAAACACAGTTCGGTAGAGCATGACTATTTAACCGATGGTTTTTGGGCTATGAATAAATCGGAAGAATTGCCCAACGAAGGTTTAACGGTTTCTTTTTTAGTAATGATGCAAGATGTTACCAAGGAAGTTCTTTCTAAGATAACCAATGAAACATCAGAAATAGAACGAGAGAAAGTAGTGGCAGAAGCCATAAAAGAAATCCAAAAAACAATATCTGATACATCGCATTACACATCAGAAATTAAACCTTTTTATTACGGTAATGAATATTATTTATTTGTTTATGAAGTGTTTACAGATGTAAGAATGGTAGGGGCTCCACCATCGTCTATTGGAAAATTTGGTGGCGACACAGACAATTGGATGTGGCCTCGCCATACAGGAGATTTTTCTATGTTTCGAATATATGCCGATAAAAATAATAAGCCTGCTGATTATTCTGTCGACAACGTACCTTATCATCCAAAGAAAAGTTTTACCATCAATCTAAAAGGTGTTAAAGAGAACGATTTTACCATGGTATATGGATATCCGGGAAGAACAACTGAATATTTAACTTCCGATGCTGTTCGTTTTATTGTTGAAAAAAGAAATCCTACACGCATAAAATTGAGAGATACAAAACTATCTATCATGAGAGAAGAAATGATGAAATCCGATAAGGTAAGAATTCAACTTTCTTCGAAATATGCTCATGTTGCTAATGGTTGGAAGAAATGGATTGGCGAAAAAAGAGGATTGGAAAAGCTAAATGCCATTCAGGTAAAAGAGGATAAAGAAGCTGAAATTCAATCGTGGATAGAATTGGAAGTGGATAGAGAACACGAATACGGAACTGTACTTAAAGATTATAAAGCAATTTATAAGGAAACTAATGACTTAGCTTTGGCACAAGAATATGTATTTGAATCTATTTTTGGTGTTGATATTATTGGTTTTATGCGTCATTTTAGAGGATTAACTATGCTCGAGGGAGAAGACTTAGAACAAGCTAAAAAAGGTTTAGTTTCTAAAATAAAAACCTTTTATAAGGATTACGACTTAAATACTGATAAAAAAGTGATGGAAGCCTTATTTAAGATCTACTTTCAAGATGAGGAAGAACAATATCAGCCAGATTTCTTTAGAATGATAGAAAAAAAGTATAAGTCAGATTTTTACAAATATGTAAATACGGTTTACGACAAATCGGTATTTTCTAGCGAAGAAAGTGTATTGGTTTTTCTCGATAAATATTCGACAAAGAAATTGTTAAAAGATCCAATATATCAGATTTACCAATCGTCTTTAGATTTTTACTTAACTCAGATTTCACCTGTTTTATCGTTAAAGGAAACAGAAAAGGCTGTATTGAATAGAAAATATATGAAGGTTCTTTTAGAATTTTCAGAAGATAGTATATTGTTTCCTGATGCTAATTTTACACTTAGGATTGCTTATGGAAAAGTAGAAGGTTACGAACCTAAAGATGGTGTTAGTTATAAATATTCTACAACTTTAGAAGGAATAATGGAGAAGGAGCAGTTGGGTATGTACGATTATGTTGTCGATGCTAAGTTAAAAGAACTTTACAATAATAAGGATTATGGTATTTATGGACAAGACTCGACTATGCATGTTTGTTTTACGGGTTCTAATCATACTACAGGTGGAAATTCAGGAAGTCCAGTATTAAATGCAGAAGGTCATTTAATAGGCGTAAACTTTGATAGAAATTGGGAAGGAACCATGAGCGATATTATGTACGATCCCGATCAGTGTCGAAATATTACTTTAGACATTCGTTATGCTCTTTTTATTGTCGATAAATTTGCTGGTGCAGGTTATTTGATAGATGAAATGAATATTATAAAAAATTAGTTATATTTACTTTTTATATTTTAAAACAAACTTAAAATTATTAAAATGAAAAAAATATTATTAGTAGCAAGTATCGTTCTAATGAGTGTTGCTTTGTCTATGGCACAGTCGGTTACCGGAAAGTGGAAAACAATAGATGATGAAACAGGAAAAGCAAAGTCAATTGTAGAAATAACTATAAAGGATGGGAAATTATACGGAAAGATAATTAAGCTTTTTAAACCAAAAAACGAAGATCAAGATCCTACTTGTAATGTTTGTCCAGGGAATAGAAAAGGGAAAAAGGTTATAGGGATGACTATTATTACAGCATTAGAAAAAGATGGCGATGAGTGGGAAGCCGATGATGCAATCCTTGATCCTAAAGACGGAAAACTATACGATTGTAAAGTTTGGTTAGATGAGGATAATAAAGATATTCTAAATGTGAGAGGATATATAGGATTCTTTTTCCGTACCCAGACATGGCATAGAGTTAAATAGAAAAATATATTAAAGTCCTCTAAATTAGGGGCCTTTTTTATTGATAAATGTTATTTATAGAATGAATAAAACTACACTAATCTTATTATTTATACTTTTTCTAAGTATAACAGTGTTTTCTCAAAAGACACAGGAATTATTTATCTCCAAAGAATTTTCTAAGGCTTACAAGAAGCAGACAAGAGCTTATAATGGAGAATCTGGAGTTAACTATTTTGTAAACCAAGTAGATTATAATATTAAGGCAAGTTTTAATCCCAAAACTCGGGTAATAGATGGAACAGAAATAATTACCTATCATAATAACAGTGGAGATACTTTAGAATATATCTATTTCAATTTGTATATGGATTTATTTAAAAAAGGCAATGCTAGAGATTGGGATATGGGCGTAAGTTCAGATCTTACCAATGGCGTAAATATTAAGCAAATAATAATAAAGAATCAGCAATTTACAGAAAAAGAATATTATAATAATGCCTCGATTCTAAAAGTAAAATTAAAAGAACCTATTCTTCCAAACTCTATTTGTAAAGTACAATTGGACTGGGATTTTATATTTCCTGAAAAAATAAAGATACGTTCAGGTCAGTATGGAGAAAAGAATTTTTTTATTGCCTACTGGTACCCTAAAATAGCCGTTTACGACGATATTGTTGGTTGGAATACAAGAGGGCATACAGGTGTGCAAGAGTTCTATAACGATGCTGGAGATTATAATGTAGAGCTTACTGTTCCGGGAGATTACACTCTTTGGTCGACTGCAATTTTGCAGAATACAGAAGAGTTGTACAATTCTAAATATGTTGAACGGATAAAAAGATCAAAAACTTCAGAAGATATTATTCATATTATTTCTCAAGAAGATAGGGAAGAAGGAAAGGTTCTTAAAAAGTCGAAAAAGAAAACATGGAAGTTTAAATCGGAGAATACTCCTGATTTTGCATTTGCACTTAGTAAAACTTATTTGTGGGATGCAACAAGTGTGCAGTCTGGCGAAAAGAGGATTTCTATAAATACAGCTTATAAAGAAGAGTCGAGAGATTTTAAAGACGTAGCAAAGATTACACAAGACATCATTCGATTTTATACCGATAGTATGCCCGGTATACCTTATCCGTACCCACAGTTTACGGCATTTAACGGAGGGGGAGGAATGGAGTTTCCAGGAATGGTAAACGATGGTGATAGTTATACTTTAGATGCTACAAAATACTTGACTGCTCATGAATTGGGACATTCTTATTTCCCTTTTTATACTGGTTTAAACGAGCAAAAGTACGCATGGATGGATGAGGGATTAATAACCTTCTTTCCTCAAATTTTTGTATTCAGAACAAGTAAAGAGAATGAGCCATTTTTCCGAAATAGGATTTTGTATTACAATCAGTCAGCTGCTTCATTTTTAGATGTTCCTCTTATGATTCCTTCGGATGATTTGAGTCGAGTAGCTTATCGTACACAAGCTTATTCTCGCTCTTCGAGTGCTTTTTACGAGTTGTATAGATTGATTGGTGAAGAAAAATTTTCGAAGTCCTTACAATTATTTACCGAAAGGTGGCATGGAAAACACCCAATACCTTTCGATTTGTTTTTTACCTTTAATCAAGTTGTAGGAGAGGACTTAGCGTGGTTTTGGAAACCTTGGTTTTTCGAGATGGGAGCACCCGATTTAACTTTTGGGGATTTAGAAACACGAGATGGTAAAACATTTATTACTGTTAATAATAAATCAGGATTTCCTGTAGAAATTAGTCTGCAAGTAATATATACCGATGAATCCGTTAATACTTATCGGTTTAGTTCTCGAGTTTGGAAAGATACCAATAATTATGCTGTAGAAATAATAGGTGGCGATATTAAGGAGCTCAGACTGGATTACGAAACTACACCAGATGCTTATCCAGAAAACAATATCAAGATTATTTTGAAATAATACTTTTCTTTAGGATTGAAGAAGCTTGAGGACCTTCATTAAATAATAAGTCTAGAATCGATAAATTGGGTATGAAATCAAACTTATCGTTAAAGGTTTGATAATATTTTTGAGCACGAAAGTAGGAATCGTTCTTTTGCATCTTTTTTTTAGGATGGATATTGTTCCGATAATCTAATTCGGGTTTAACAATATATTTGGAATTTAAATTTGAGAATTTGTCTAGTTGTAAATAGACTTTTATTTGTTCTAGAATTTTTAAATTTAGATCGAATAAATATTTTTCTTTTTTTTCAAAAACAAACAAAAAATCATCTATAATATATTCGAAGAAAGGAGAAGAGTTATAAGCACTTTCTATAGATTTAAAATGTTGTTTTTGCCAAATTGTTGCATAATCTATTTCGATATCTCTAATTGGAGTTTTTTGATCTTTCCCTTTAATAAGAGGCACGAATAAGCTTAATTTACCGTTTGAGGATAATATTTCGCATCTATTTCTGTACGATTGTTTTTGAAAATTTTCGCAGGATTCAATAATAAGTTCTTTATCTAAAAAAAATTTAGATAAGTATTGAATATTGGGGAAATATGCTGAAGAAAGTACAATCAAAATTGGGTCGATTATATTTTCTTAGCAATATAAAGAATCTCATCTTTGGCTAATCGCATCTTTTCTATATCAGTATCGGAGAATTCTTTTATAAAATCGAGTTCTTCTACTTTAAAACCTGATTTTTCGAGACGTTTTCCATAATCTTTTCCGTGCCAACGAACGTGGTCGTATTGTCCAAAATGTTTTTCACGTTCTTTAGAATCGGTAATACTAGAATCTTCGTAAGTAGTTTCAAATTTAGGATTAATAGGAACTTGAAGAATGGCCCAACCTCCGGGTTTAAGAACTCTATAAATTTCGGAAGTGGCTTTAAACTCATCTTCAACATGCTCTAGAACGTGATTACACATTACGAAATCGTAAGTGTTATCTTCGAATGGAATACTATGTATATCGAAGTGATAATCGGCAATCGGAGATTCTAAATCGCCTGTATGATAAGTGAGAGTTTCTATTTTTTTAAAACGTTTGTAAAAAGACTGTTCGGGGGCAATATGAAGCATCTTTGTCGGTTTAGTAAAAAGACTTGTCTTCGATTGTAAATATAACCATATTAAACGGTGTCTTTCTAGAGATAGGCATCTTGGACACAGTCTATTGTCGCTATTCTTGTCGGTATATCCATAAGGTAAGAAAGTTCTGAAATGACCTTCGCATATTGGACATTCTTGCTTCTTCCCAATATAGAATAAGGAAAAAATATAGCTAAAAGCAAAACTGAATTTTATTAAATATATTCTTGGAATATTTCGAACCAAGAACTTCATGAACTTTCTCATATAGAATCACTATTTTGAACAAAAGTAATGTTTTTACGTACCAAGATATAAAAGATTTTATTTTTTTTTTATCTTTATCAACTTTAAAAAATATTTCAATTTACTAAATCTAAATAAACAAAGAATATAAAAAGTTTTATTATGTCTAAAGAACAAAAAATATTAGTAGCTTGGGACTTCTCTCCAAAAGCACAAATAGCCTTAGAACATGCACTTCAGTTAGCTGATATTAATAACTCACAAGTAGAATTAGTTCATATTATAGAGAATAAAGAGGAGTATTCTGAATCTTGTATAAGAATGGATAAGTCTGTAGAGAATACAGAAGTTAATTTGGGAAAAAGTATTTCGTATGTTGTAAAAGAGGGTAATGTTTTTACAACTTTAGGGGAGTATGCTGTTGAGGTAAATGCTGTTTTAGTACTTATGGGAACTCATGGTATGAAAGGAATGCAAAAGTTAACAGGTAGTTGGGCTTTAAAAGTAATAGCAAGTTCTAAAGTTCCATTTATTGTTGTTCAAGGACCTCCTAGAAACAATCACTATTCTAATATTGTTTTTCCTGTCGATTTTAGAAAAGAAAGTAAGTTGAAGTTGCAATGGGTTAGTTATTTAGCCGAGAATTTTAAATTATTAGTTAATATTCTTGTTCCTAACACAAGTGATAGTATTCACACTAAAAAGATTAAAGCAAATTTAGAATTTGCTAAAAAGTATTTAGGAAGTAAAGATGTTGAATTTGAAATACATGAGTCTAAAGCTAAGGGTTCTTTTGTGAAACAAACTTTGGATTTTTCAAAATATATCGATGCCGATTTAATAATTATTGTAATTACTAAAGATATAGGTATTAACGATTATATGTTTGGAGCCGATGAGCAAAAATTAATTGCTAATAACGAGGAAATACCAGTTATGTGTATTCAGCCAAGAACAGATATGAAAGTCTATAGTAGACATTTTTAGGAAAAAAGTAAAATATTGATAAGAGCCTCTTTTTAAAAAAAATTAGAGGCTTTTTTATTGTGCTTCAAAAATATATGTAATACTTCCTTTTTGTTTTAGAGCGGCATCAAAATTTTGATTAAACTTTGAACTTTTAACAGATTTTATAGCAGAGTTTCTTAAGCATTCATCTTTCGAAGAGTTTTCAGTAATAGTGTAAGAAACAACTCGTCCTTCTCTATTAACACTTATATTTACGGTTACTTGTCCTGATGTTTCGCAGCGATATGTAGGTACAGGAATTTTTAATTTATATCTATCTTTAAGAAAATAGCTGATATAAGTTGCACCTTGAAAATTAGAAGGCTTATCTTGTTTCTGTTCTTTTTTTTCTTCTTTTTTCTCTGGAGTTGAATTAGTTTCAAAATTAAGGTCATCTCTTTCAAATATTTTTTTGTATTCATCTTCAGAAAGAGCTTCTTTTACTAATTTTTCTTTGTAAGCATCGTCTGCTTCTTCAACATCGGAATAATCGTAAGGATCTGTTTTTTGTTGATTACTCATAGCTTGATTAACCGCAATATTTCGTCTGTCTTCTTTGCTTAAAAGGTCTTCTGGAATTTGAGATAAATCAATAGGTTTAGGAATAAAATCTTCTAATTCAATGAAAATACCTTCCTCTTCTTCGGGGGTAGGAGTAGAAAGTGCATTATAGGCAAGAATAACAATTAGTAAAACATACACTAATGAAGAAAAAATAACAGATCTTAATATGTAATAATGACTAGACTTTCGCATTAAATACAAAGTAAGAAATAAAATGTTTAGAAATGAAAAAAAACAATCCGATTTCTAGATTTTTATTCTTCAAATTTAACTTGATTTAATCCTGAATTAGGATGAACATTACTAGTCTCAGAAATAATAGGTGTTGAATATTCTTTTATGCAAATATTTTTTTTCCAGTACATAAAGATACCAAGTACAACAATTAATAAGAATAAATTTAAATTGTAAATTTTCTTTTTAGTTTCTGTAGTCATAACAATTAAGTTTGGGTTACAAATAAACGAAAAATATTCGATTTGTATATGTTTTAAACAATTTATTAACAAAAATTTTATTAGAGTTATTTGTAGACGTTTTTTGATTGGAATGGTTGCTTTAAGCCTAAAAATATATGTTTTATATCACATCTGTAAAGTCAATAATTTATTTAACTTTAAATCCTTTTTTTAATAATAAATATAGATAAATAATACGATATGAGTTTAAGTTTAATTGGTAAAAATGTTGGAGTATCAGTTACGTTAAAACTGAACGAAACATTTGCAATATTAAAAGAAAAAGGTGAACCAGTAATTCATCTTGGCGGTGGAGAGCCCAAATCTTTAGCACCTATAGATGCAATTACAGCAATAGCATCGCATTTAAATACAGGAGAAGTACGTTATGCTCCCGTTGATGGTACTATTGATATGAAGAAAGCAATTATTAGGCATACTCGAGAACATTATAATAGGGTAGTAGAACCAGAGAATATTGTAGCATCGAGTGGAGCAAAACAAGCTTTAATGGTGGCTTTACAAGCTATTTTAGACCCACAAGATGAAGTTATTTTTCCAACTCCATATTGGGTATCTTATCCAGAAATGATAAAGCTTTGTGGTGCGATTCCTGTTCCTGTTGTTCCTGAAGATGGGTCTTTTACTCCCCGTATACAAGATATTACACAGAACGTAACATCGTATACAAAGGCAATAATTATTAATAGTCCTAATAATCCTTCGGGAGCAGTATACCCTGCAAATTTTATTAAAGAGATTGTGGAATTCTGCGAGAAGAAAGGAATCTATTTAATTATGGATGATATCTACCAAAAATTGGTTTATAATGGTGTTGAGGTATCTAATCCATTTGATTACGTTAAAGATACTAGTGATAATTCGAAGTTAATTATTATTAATGGTGTTTCTAAAGCCTATGCAATGACTGGTTTCCGTATAGGTTGGGCCATAGCAAATAAAACACTTGCTTTTGCAATGGCAAATATTCAAGGTCATCAAACATCTGGACCATCAGTACTTCTACAAAAAGCAGCTATTGGTGCAATAAATGGAGTTCAGTCTTCTACAGAAAGTTTACGAATGACACTTGAAAATAATCGCAAAGTGCTTATTCAGCAAATTAAGGCTTTCGATGGTTTACATTTAATTGAACCTGATGGAACTTTTTATGCTTTTGTAGATTTTTCTGCTTACGATAAAGATTCGACACGTTTGTCTAATTTCCTTTTAGAAAAAGTTAGAGTATTAACTATGCCTGGTGTTGAATTTGGAATGGAAGGTTATCTACGTATTTCGTTCTGTGGTTCTATTAAAGATATTATTGAAGGAATTGAGCGTATTAAATGGGCTATAGATCCTAATTCGCCTAACGAATTGTTTATTGGTGAACGTAAATTGGTACGTGATTGGAATTAATATTAGTAGAAAGTTAATAGTTGAAAGTAGAAAGTACTTTATGACTTTATAAACTTTGCAAACTTTAAACTAAAGAAGAATGAAATACTTAAAATTTGATACACCTGCACAAAAACATACCACTACATTTAAATCAAAATATGGTTTAAAGAATCATGGTTTGGTGGAGTTGGATACCGTATATTGGAATTTGCCTACACCTGCATTGGTAGAAGAAGCTATTTTTAGAGGAGAAGGTAAGTTGGTAAAAGGAGGAGCCTTTCAGGTTTATACTGGTAAATGGACTGCTCGAGCTGCTAACGATAAATATTTTGTAAAAGAAGAAAGCACAGAGAAATTAATTGATTGGGGAGAGTATAATAGACCTATGTCTCCTGAGAAATTTAACGGTGTTTTTGCTCGTTTACAAGCCTATTGGCAACGAGAAGATTTATTTGTTCAAGATGTTTATGCTGGAGCTGATGAAGAGTTAAGACTACCAATTCGTGTGATTACTGATCGAGCATGGAGTGCACATTTT
>Ga0256827_10002626_pt1 | contig 11518 bp, 7 predicted proteins | sample CV84metaG_FD_185977 | JGI IMG/M metagenome (GOLD analysis project Ga0256827, IMG submission 185977) | Hydrothermal vent microbial communities from East Pacific Rise, Pacific Ocean - CV84 | ecosystem: Environmental > Aquatic > Marine > Hydrothermal vents | place: Pacific Ocean: East Pacific Rise... | reverse complement strand
ATGAGGCTATTTTTTTGCAACAGTTGCACTATTGGGTGCTGAAATCTTCTATAAATTTTGATAACAGAAATTGGGTCTATCGCACCACAAAAGAGTGGGAAAAAGAGTTTCCTTTTTGGTCTATTTCAACCATAAAAAGGATTATAAATTCGCTTAAAAAGATGAATATTTTGGTGGTTAAAAGGGTCTATCCTTATGTTTATTATGCAATAAATGAAGAGAATATTGGCAAATCAAAGGTTCAATCTGAACCATCAAAAGTTCAAAATAAACCGTCAAAAGCCCAAATTGAGCCACCAAAAGTTCAAAATGAGCCGTCAAAAGCTCAATTTGACCCTTTGCCTATATATAATGAAAATCAAAGAGACTACACAGAGATTACTAAAAAGAATACTTCAGAGAGTACACATATATTTATGCGTGAGTGGAATGAGTTTGCTTTGAAAAACTCTTTGAGCAAAATTAGCTCGTTAAGTGCGAGTAGGAAAAAGAGGTTAGAGGCTCGTTTAAAAAGTGGGGATTTTAAGAGGCTGTTTAATCAAGCATTCGAAGAGATTAAAAAAAGCCAATATCTGCTGGGTTCTAAAGGTTGGAAAATTACTTTTGATTGGCTGATTAAAAATGATGAGAATATCTTAAAAGTGGTTGAGGGAAACTATCAGGATAAACAGCAAAAAAATAGTTATGCTAATAGCCCATTAAATAATCTTCCCAAACCAAAAAAATATGTTGTGGAGGAGTGGTAATGAACTTTAAAGATACTCGTGAAATTTCATTGGAACTCTCAACTATTTTTAAAAATATTAATAGCCTTCCCGAGGTTAGTTGCAAAAGGTGTGGGGCTTTGTATCGAGGAGAAGAGAAGGATTTTATCTGCTCTAGTTGCTTGGAGAAAGAGAACCAAGAGTTAGAGGCTAAAAGAAAAAAAGATTATCAGATTCAGACTCTGTTAAATTTATCTAATATTCCGAAACGGTATAGAAGAGCTATTTTTAGGGCTAAGACAGATATTCAACGTGAAGTTAGTGGATATTTTATTGATAATTTCAGGTTCGGGGCTAAAGCCTCCGATTCCGAAAAAGTGGCTACTGATATTTTGCTTTTTGGGGCTATTGGAACGGGGAAGACCTATATTAGTTGTGCCTTTGCTTTGGAGATAATAAAACGTAATCAGAGAGGTGTAAAATATATAACCGAGTATGATTTACTAGCTTTGTACTTTGAAAAAAAATACAGTGAGTTTAAAAGCTTTAGAGATTGCCAAATTTTGATTTTAGATGAGATAGGCAAGAGAGTATTGGCAGAGTGGCAAAGAGTGCAACTAGAGGAGCTTTTGAGCCATAGATATAATGAGCTGTTGCCCACAGTTTATATTACAAATTTGGAACAGAGCGATTTTAGAGAGTTTTTGGGAAGTAGATTAGCTGATAGATTAAGAGAGAACCATTTAGAGAGGTTTGCTTTTGATGGGGAGAGTTTGAGAAATTAAGTAGAGACAAGGTATATCTTGTCTCTGTTTGAAAAAATAGTAACGACTATCTTTTTGAGAACTGTGGAGATCTTCTCGCTTTTTTCTTACCTGGTTTTTTACGCTCAACAACTCTAGAGTCACGAGTAAGAAGACCCATAGGCTTAAGAATAGTTCTAAAAGACTCTTCGTAAGCTACAAGTGCTTTTGTAATACCATGTTTAACAGCGTCAGCTTGAGCAGAGTAACCACCACCAAGTGTAGATGCTTTAATATTAACAGCTTCAAGTTGTTTAGTAGCTTCTAATGGAAGTCTTACTTTCATTTTAAGTGTCTCATGTCCACCTAACCACTCATCTAATGATTTACCATTAATTGTCATTTCGCCGTTACCTGGAGTCAACCAAACTTTAGCAATCGCTGCTTTTCTTTTTCCTGTTGCATAGATAGTTGCCATTCTTATGCTCCTTTGTTAATTTGTGCAGTATGTGGGTGTTCAGCACCAACATATACTTTTAATTTTTTAATCATTGCTCTACCAAGAGTAGTTTTAGGAAGCATACCTCTTACAGCAAGTCTGTAAAGTTTTTCAGTATTCTCTTCTAACATCTCGTCAAGTTTTTTACTTTTAGTAGAACCAAAGTAACCTGAGTGAGTAAAGTACTCTTTAGTTGCCAATTTGTTACCTGTAAATTTAGCTTTTTCAGCATTAATAATTACAACGTAATCTCCACAGTCAACATTTGGAGTAAATGAAGGTTTATGTTTACCTCTTAAAAAAGTAGCTACTTCTGTTAAGATACGACCAAATGTTTTACCCTCAGCATCAATAAGAATCCAATCTCTTTGAACTTCATGAGGTTTCATTACAGATGTTAATTTCATGTAATTTTCCTTAGTTAAAATAGTCTCAATGGACTTTAGTGGGCGAAGTATACAGTTTTAAACTTAAAATTTATTTAAATTAAGTTAAAATTAAGTTAAAAGATATTTTTTATCATTTTTTAACCACAAATTAAAAAATAAATATCCCCTTTGACTCTACACCTCAAAAAACTCCACCCCACTCTCTAGTAAATAAAGAACTATCCCTCTTGTCTGTTTACGTGTAATTGTCTCGATGGCTCTTTTGTAGTGTTGAACTTGACCTATATGTCTAAGATGATACTTTTTTGAACTTTTATAGTCTATAACCAAGCAATGATTCTCATAAGTAAGTAGTAAATCAATCTGTTTTAATTCATCATTGTAGCTTAGTGATTGTTCGGTACTTAAGGAGGCTCCTTCTAAAAGCTTTTTAAAGCGTTTATTGGTAACCAACTCTAAGACTCTACTTTTAATATCATCCATTTTTCGGCTATTAAGCTCTAACCCATAACGATTCTTTGTAGCCGTTATGGCTTCGGCTAATTCCATAATGGAAAAGCTGTTCATCATCTCTAAACAGTAGTGTAGTGCTGAACCAAAAATAAGTGCCTCATAGTCTTTCTCATCCTCTTCCTCTTCTAGCGTTATATCTTGAGTACCATAGTGAGTTATGGTTGTGCTAGAAAGAGAATTCTCAAGCAAAGGCTCTACAGTAAAAGACTCTTTTAACGCTCCTATTACCAATGGTTGCATCCCAAGAGCATCAAAAATAGAACCTTTCTCTTTTCGAATAACAATCATACTCTCTACAGCTCGTGTAAGAGCTACATACAATATATTCATCTTATCTTTTTGATTCAAACGCTTTTGTCGCTCAATAAGCTCACTATAGTGCTTATCAAAATTGGCTCGTCCACCCATTTTATAGAGTATCTGTTTAATGTAGAGAGACTCATCATACTCATAGAGCAGTGTTGAACGATCTGGTGCAGAGCCTTTTAATCTATCCAATAGAATAACATGCTCAAACTCCAACCCTTTTGAACCATGAATTGTCATAATTTTTGCTCCACTTTTGGCAGAGCTTGCCACCTCGATTTGAGAGAGTTTAAACTCTTCTAAAAAGATTGGTATCTCACTAAAAGTAGCAGAGAACTCTAAAAGTTTAAGAAGATTTAGCTCATTCTCAAAATAACCAAAGAGTGAAATAATCTTATGCACAACCATAACAGGATTCATAAAGGGATGAAACCAGTTTAAATCAACATCCTCAATAGACTTATCAATATTTTGAAGTAGAGCCTTGGCATCAAGTTCTAAGCCCATAAAAAGATACTCTACCATCGAAACAACCGAGGCAACTTTTGGAGTATGCTTTAAAGAGCTAGAGGTCTTTAGTGAAGTAGCATAACCTTTGGCATAACACGCCTCTTGAAGGGTACTACCATCTTTATTGGTCGAGACTAAAAAGGCTATATCTGTAAGTGGGATATTCTGTTGAAGTAATTTTTCAAGCTGTCGAACTGCCTCATCAACAAGCTCATTTCCCGATTCGCAAGGCATAGGCTCCACAACCTCAACATACCCTTCATTTGCCCCCTCTCTGTAGTTGGCTATTGGAAAATTTTCCATGACAGGGGCAAACCAACGGTTTACTTGTTCAACCACCGATTTTGAGCTTCGATAGTTGGTATCCATCTCTGAAATTTCTATTCCATATTTTAAAGCAACGGCATCAAACAACTCCTCGACCCCTCCTCGAAAACGGTAGAGCGACTGCTTGGTATCACCAACATAGAAAAAACTTCTAAAATCATTACCACCTGCTGTTACCTCATCAATAAGTGGTTTCAATAAAAGAAACTGCAAGGTTGAAGTATCTTGAAACTCATCCAATAAAATATGTTTAAAACGGCTGTCTATTTTGAAATAGAGAAAATCTTTATTGATACTCTCATGTAACAGTCGATAGGTAAAGTAGCTTAAATCATCAAAACTCAATACCCCCAACTGACGAGCCGTTCCAATATTGGCGTTTTTATAATAGTCATAGAGTTTAAAGAGGTTATAGAGAACCACCTCCTCTTTAACACTTGCCCACTCACTCAATAGCTTTTTTAACTCTAAAAACTTACTATCTATCTGGGGAACACTCTGAACATACTTCTTGTAATTTCGATGATCAAGTAGACTCTCTTTTTCAAATACTGTTTTTTTAAAGAGCAGTTTAATCTCAATAGGCTCAAAGTTTTTTACAGCTGTTTTAGAAGCCCCCGACTCTACAACCAAATGGTGCAGAGCCTCTCGAACACTATCTATTTGTGTCTCTAGTGAAGTAATATTATGTAAATTGTATGCTCTACTAGGTAAAAGTGGGTCTATTTTGTAAAAATTTTGCATCAATTCAAACATTTTTAAAAAGCGTTTATCTTCGATATTCATTGCCAACTTGACCAGTTGATGAAGTAGTGAATTGGCTTGAACTTCATCTAAAAAGTTCTCCTCTTTAACCTTTGGATCTATATCTTTGGTCACAAAATCAGGTTCAATATTAATATAAAGAGAGGCAGAACGCAAAACAGAGGTAAAGAAGCTATCCAGTGTCACAATAAAGTTAGAAGAGGATAAAAAGTTCTCTAGTACCTCAGGTTGGCGTGCCAAAATCTCTTCACGTCCATATCCTGTCTGTCTAGATATTTCACTCAATTCAGCAGGTTTATCTTCTAGATGAATCAACAAAGAGACCACTCTCTGTTTCATCTCGGCAGCAGCCTTGTTGGTAAAGGTAGCAGCCAAAATAGTACTTGCCTCTTCTCCCAAAAAAAGCAGAGAGATATAACGCACAGAGAGAGCAAAAGTTTTACCAGAACCTGCCGATGCAGAATAAGCTTGTTTAGATTGAAAATTTTTTATAGGAGTTCCTTCTCTTTTTTATCACCATAATCATAGCCTATTTTATTAAGAAAAAGAGTTATTTTTTAATCTTTAAAAATTTTCTTCATATACTCAAACTTCATCTTCTGTCGGCTATTAATCGATTTAATCGTTAACTCTAAAATCTTTTTCATACTATGCATAACCTCATGTTTACTCAACTGTGCATCTTTAATATGAATTGTAAAGCTATACTGTTTTCCTGATTTTTTAAAGACCCCGACTAACCAATGTACACCATTTTGATGACTCTCTTGTGCAAAAAGGAATTTAACATTTACATAATTCTTGAGCCACTGAAGAGAACCATAGCTTTTATAGATAGGTGCTTTAAAGAGCGTCTGAAGGGTTACCCGTTTCTCTTTGGTAAAAAAATTCTGAAAAAGAGGAGAGACCTGCTCTGGGGAGTCAAGTGAAAAGAGGTTACTCTTCACATCAATAACTCCATCCTTGATAGTATGATACTCTAATGAGTTAATCAGCTTCGCTCCTGAAAACATCTGATTCGGACGATAAAGAAGCTGGGTAATTTTATGAAGAGCCACTTGAATATCCAAAGGGGTCATCTGTAATTTACCTGCACCCAAATCGGCTCGTGGTTCATTATTTTGCAAAGGAATCAGAGCCAAATTTTGATAAAGAGCCTCTATTTTTTTCATATAGATAGGTGTATAAAAGATATTATCCCCTCGTCTGCTCTGCTCTTTATACTTGATAAAACCATCATAAAGAGGAAGCATTGAACTTGAAGCAAAAAGCCGTCTAGCATCTACCCATGCATTACGACTACACTTTTTGTAACCTTGCTCCGTTGGTATCTCATCCTTTGCCTCTTTGTTACAGTATCGAGTATAGTATTTATCGCCTCTATCCGCAAAGAGCAGTGCTGTAAAGATTTTACCCAAATTCCCTATTTGTGGAGGGTTCTGATAACTACTATTTTTTTGATAAAGACGTAAAAACTCCCCTTTTTCATTAACCACCGAAACCCAAACGGTCGAGAGCTTAAAAGACTCTAGTTGATTTTTTAAAAAATGATTAAAATAAAAATTATCATTTAGATAAAAATTAATACGAATTTCTGTAACCAATCGGCTTCTAGGCGAGATACTATACGTCTGAAAAAGTTTATCTAGCTCTTGTCCAACAACCTCTTTTGTACTTCCCAATAAAGCATCACTTCGTGTTGGTAACGAACTAAAACTCTCTTGATTGGTTGAGGTTATCTGCCCTACTACCTCCATAAGAGTATCAGGGAAATAAGGGAGTTTAGGTAAAGACATTTTTTTAAGTAAAGAGATAGTCTTATAGTGATTCTTAATATTCTTAGAGCGACTAACCATCTCTATGGCTTCCTCTTTAATCTCTTTCCATACACGCTGTTGCTCTCTCATTGAGATATTCAAGGAGTAAGGATTTCCATACATTGCCACCAAAATAGCCTGTTGTGCATCTGAGAGTTCATCAATCTCTTTCCCAAAGAAAATCTCTGAAGCATCTCTAAAACCATACCCTTTACCATCTAAGAAGAAAAAGGGTCGTTCAGCAAGTAACCACGCTTTAAAAGAGGCTCCATCATTGGCTTTAAGTTCATGAAAAAAAGTCTTTGCCAGCTTAAGTCTATCCATATTACTACTACTATTTGGCAGAGAGTGTTTCGTTAAAAAACTATGGATAAGTTGCTGTGTTAAAGTCGGATTTGAGACCACAGAAAAATCTTGATCCATAATAATCCGTCCCACAAGCTTTTTACTTTCGATAAAAGGCTCTGCAATATCAATACCATTAAAATATCGAGGGTTTTCAAAAAGTGCCTCATAAAAAGAGGTTGCATTACTGTCAAAATCTAAATAGGGATCATATTTCTCTTTAAGTAATGTCCAAAAAAAAGTAGGAGTCTGAGCAATAAAAAGAGAGGGGTTGGAAACCAAACTCTGTGGCTGAACAATGGTTCCTGCCAACCGACTCTCTTGGTCTCTAATCTCAATCGCAGTATCATAATAGAACTTAGGTAAGATTTTCTCTTCAAAAAGTTGTGTATCGGGTTTACCATTAATCAAAGAGATGTAGAATCCAAAGAGCATCAGCATTACAAAAAGAGGAATAAAAATAACTTTTTGTGTAATAGTATTCTTTAAAAGCTCTGTAAACCGTACAATATCAGAGACAACAAGTACAACATGAATCATCACTACCCGAAAAATCGAAGAAGAAAACTCCTTGATGCTCTTTGGGTCAAGTTTTTTAAGAGAGATAAACCACTTAACTTCATGCATCATCGATGTAAATTTAAGTTTAATACTCCATAAAAAGTCAATCATCTATAAAGCTCATCAACATAAGATAGAAGTGTATCATACTTCTTTTTATCTAGTTTATAGACTTTAAATGTCAAACTGTCAAAATGTTTTAACTTACTTTGATGAAGAAAAAGTAGTGAATCAAAGTAAACATTATTACCCACAAGAGTAATCATTTTATCAATTTGAAAGCGGGTCAAAACCTCGTCTACTTTGTGATTTTTTTTCTGATTAGGGATAATCAGATGATACGAAAAATGTCCTTCGAAAACAAAAGGCTTAAGAGTACGTCGTAGGTCATATCGTAGATACTGTTTTATATTCTCATCGGTAAAGTATCGAGCACGATAGGGGTCTTTTGCCAAAATAGTAAAGAAAAATATAAAAAAGTCAACTAAGAATCCGAGTCCAATTGCCTTAATATCACTCTGTGTTACATCGGTAGGATTAGTAACTTTATCAATAGAGACTACATGAGTATTGGTAAAAGGGATAATTGCCAAAAGAACATTAATGGTTCGTTCTATAAGTTGTTGTTGATCACTTGCATCAAAAAAAGTAACCCGTTTTAACTGTTGCAGTGAATTTAAATTTTCAATAATGGTATTAATTTTTAAAGTAATTTGACTATCAGGACAGCTAATAATTCGACCCAACGACTCCATTCTCATTCGTTTCGAGCCACTATGTTGAGCAATAACCTTAGGAAGAAGTGAAATTTCTCCTCCTCTAAATAGCCTATTAATCTGAGATATTTTAGTATTCACACGCTCCTCTAACTCTTCGATATTATCTTTTTTAGGGTTAAAATCTGCCAGCATTTTTTTAATAACTTGTATCTCTTTAGCCACACTCTCTTTTAACTCCCCTACACTACTAAGGTGACTCTGAAAAAGTTGACTCTCTGCTTTTCGCAAAGCACTTCTTGGTCCAGGTGTTGGGATTTTAGTCTCATCACAAGTTCCCCCTTGGGTACTCTCTTCTATAGAGCGTTGCATGGAGTAATCGCTTAACTTTTTTAAAGAGAGATAGATAGAGTTAAAGCTACTCTGTGCATCCTCTAGACCATTTTTAATTACCTCAAGCTGTAGTGTTACATTACGCTGAGAGAACTCTGAGGCAGAGAAAATTTTATAATAAAAGTTAAAACTAAATAGAACACTAATAAAAAGCGAAAGTAGATAGGTAACCAAAAGAAGTGATGCACGTAAGATATAACGTGAAAAAAACTCCTGTATATAGAGCTGAGAAATAGAGTAAACTAGTGCTAACTGAATAACGCCAACCACAGCAAAGAAAAGTATCTTTGTCAGTAATGCACCATCTGAAACCAAAGAGATAAACCCATAATAAGAGGTACTAAAGGATATTAATGAGAGGACTAATACAGCCTGATAAGTTATATGTTGTTCAAAGAACTCCACTACCTTATTTAGACTAAAAGCAAAAAAAGAGGGTCTATTTGTTTGGGTTACAGTATCTCTATCCATCGAGTCACTTAAAGTATCATTTTTAATATTTTCATCTTGAAATAATAGTACTTTAAATATTTAGACCTACTTACTTTTAATAATCCTCTTAGAATACCCCTTTAAAAAATATTTACTTAAAGTTTACGAAACAAGGGATTAAACAAATACCCCTTGTAAAAACGAAGACTCCACATCAGCCGAATCGGTTCTAAAGTTAACCAAATTTGGTAAAACCGTTTCCATAAGAGCATCATCCACCCCAAACCATTTCAGAGCAGGTGCTAACATCTGTTCGATTGAAGTTGTAGGAATAATTCTTCCTTTTTCAGTATAAGTATTGATACCATTAAGTTGTAAATCATCCATAACCGTTCCAAAGACATTTCCACCATTAAATGTGGGGTCTCCGGTCATCATAAAGCTGTGTCCTCCCCAACCATGGTCGGTTCCATCACTGTTATTTTTAAGGGTTCGTCCAAACTCTGAGAGAGAAAGCGTTAGAACTTGGTCATCTAAGTTCATCTCTTCGAGTGCTTTTTGAAAATCAGAGATAGCAATACTTAAAGAGCGAAGATTGTTGGCATGATTTACAGATTGGTCTGAGTGGGTATCAAACCCAGGAAGTCGTACAAAGATAATTTGTCGTGAGTGATTTAAGGTATCTTTTCCTACTTTTATCATCTTGGCTGCTGCCCCAAACTGTTTGAAGATATTATCTCTTATCTCATCGTGCATTATTAACTCTACATCACTCTCCATACTTACTTCTGGATTAAATAGCTCCTGCCCATAGGTATTCCGTGCTGTAAAGGTACTAAAATCAGGAGCTTGTTCCATTGCTGTCAAAAGAATGGTTGATAGTTCTCCTGCTAATTTTGTTTGATTTGCATAGTAGGTAGAGAACTCATTACTCTTTGAAATGGCATCAAATCGTGTTAAAAGAGACTCAAAACCATCTCCTTTAACCTCGAAGGCATTGTATCGTGTGGTAAATGAAATAGGTGTATCGGTCGGCATAATTAGAGGAGAGGTGGTCTCTCCAATCAGCATTAGTTTGCTTCCATCATAAGATAAGTTTAGACCAACAGGTGCATTAATACTCCAGTTATCAGCAATTTTCCCTGCCCAACCTGTTGTACCCAGCTGTTCAGCTTGGGCTGTGTAGACAGCTCGTTGTTGGTGGTTGTGAGCAAAAAGAAACACAGGAAGATTGGCTTCATCGGTGGTATCTGCTTGAAGGGTTGGTTGTACCAATGTTCCAACATTCGATATGAGTGATACTTTTCCTGCTCTATACATCGCAGCCAATTCTGGCATCATCGAGTTGATACCTAAACCTGTTTTGGTTGTGGTTGGAGTATAGTTTCCATTGCCATTATTAGTCGTTTGGGTTGTATGATAGCTTCCCATTTTATAACTTCGTATCGCACTATCAGAGAATCCATCTCCTGCTTGTGATGCATCATAATAAGGATGATTTGTTCCAACATTTTTAACATAAAAACCATTTGTATCCAAAGTAAAATTGGTATCGCTTAAATCATCTATGGCGATATCCATACTTCCATAGACTGGCTCACTTGGATTAAATCTAACATCTTTATATTGAGCATGGGTTGTTGCGTCTGTTGGTGGAAACATATTCATGGCATCATTTCCACCATCAAGAAAAAAGAGTACCAAGGCTTTATAATCGGAAAAAGTAGCTGTAGCACTTGCCAGTTGTGAACCAAGGGTTACTCCTCCCAGCACTCTAACCACAGGGTTTAGCGATAGTGCTGTTAATGCTGATAATTTTATAAAATTTCTTCTGTTCATCGGGTTCTCCTTACTTTAAAACCATGTATAGTGGGGATGTTATAATTGCACGAACAAGGGTTGTTACAATCGCTCTGGCTCTCTTGGCTCTGTTTCTATCATTGCTTAGAAAATCGAATGATTCTATATGAAGAAGAAGAGCATCTTTATAGGCTTGAGGCATCGTTCCCCCAAAGAGCTTCTCTTCCAAATGTTCTAACAAGGCGTTAACAGCTCGTGTTCTATCCAGATTAACTCCTGTACCATCGCCCATATTTGAAAAATCTCCATTGGCAATGGTCTCATTGTCAAGTGCTTTTTCAAACACGTTGTACTCCTCTGTCAAATCAAGATAGAGTGCTTCCCCTCCTGTAGAAAGAAAAGCACTCTCTGCCCAAGCTTCTATGGTTGGGTATACAACCTCTCCAAATTGAAGTGTGTATAGGTCTAGAACAGAATATTTCTCTTTCAATGTTAATATGGTATCAAGTAGGTTACTATATCCTATAAGATTTGGAATGGTTTGTAATTCTAACTCTGGAGAAACCACAGAGTTTTGTGCAAAATAGCTACTACTTGGGATGAATTCATTGCTATAAAAGTTAAAAACAGAAGGAGCTCCCAACACGGTTTGACCAAACTCCCTTCCAGGATTTAGCCAATATATATCGGGTACATTG
>Ga0256827_10002623_pt1 | contig 11525 bp, 12 predicted proteins | sample CV84metaG_FD_185977 | JGI IMG/M metagenome (GOLD analysis project Ga0256827, IMG submission 185977) | Hydrothermal vent microbial communities from East Pacific Rise, Pacific Ocean - CV84 | ecosystem: Environmental > Aquatic > Marine > Hydrothermal vents | place: Pacific Ocean: East Pacific Rise... | reverse complement strand
TGATATTAAGCTTGGACATGGTATTCATGCTACCGTTTTGGTTGATGTGGTAGGAGTAGAGTAGCTGTGTTTCATGCAACAACAATACTTGCCTATAAAGGCAAAGAGAATGCTGTTATTGGTGGCGATGGACAGGTAAGTTTTGGAAATACTGTTTTAAAAGGTAATGCAACAAAAATCCGTTCCCTTTATAAAGGCGAGATTCTTGCAGGTTTTGCAGGAAGTACCGCTGATGCATTTAATCTTTTTGATATGTTTGAGACTATTCTGAATGAGAAGAAGGGCGATCTTCTTAAGTCCGTTATAGAATTTTCTAAAATGTGGCGAAAAGATAAACATCTTCGTCAATTAGAGGCGATGATGTTAGTTTTAAATAAAGAGCATATATTTATCCTTACAGGAACAGGCGATGTGGTGGAGCCTGAAGATGGGAAAATAGCCTCTATTGGTTCAGGTGGTAATTATGCTATTTCAGCAGCTAGAGCTTTAGATAAACATGCAGATATGTCAGCACGAGACTTGGTTAAAGAGAGCTTAACTATTGCAGGAGAACTCTGTATCTATACCAACACAAATATAAAACTACTGGAGCTTTAATTGAGTACTATTATTCCAACAAACTTGACCCCAAAAGAGATTGTCTCTTTTTTGGATAAATATGTTATTGGTCAAGGTAATGCTAAAAAAACTATCGCTGTGGCACTTCGTAATCGTTATCGACGGTTGCAACTTGACCCTGAGATGCAAAGAGATGTGATGCCTAAGAATATCTTAATGATAGGTAGTACAGGTGTGGGTAAGACAGAGATAGCAAGACGACTCTCAACCATGATGAGATTGCCTTTTGTTAAAGTAGAAGCCAGTAAATTTACTGAAGTTGGTTTTGTAGGTCGTGATGTAGAGTCAATGATTCGTGATTTAGCAGCTAATGCTCTACAACTTGTACGAGAAGAGCAAAATGAGCTTAATCAAGAGAAGATTGAAACCTATGTTGAGAATCGAATTATAGAGAAGCTTTTACCTCCTCTCCCTACAGGTGCCAGTGCACAAAAAGAGAGTGATTATGAAGTCTCTTTAGCAAAGATGCAAGCAAAATTTGAAAAAGGGGAGCTTGATCATTTAAAGATAGAGGTAGATATGCCTGCCCCAACTATTGATGTGATGGGGGGAGGCAATATGCCCCCAGAGATGGCAAATGTACAAGAGTCTATCATTAAAGTGATTGGTGGATTGAATAAAAAAGGTAATAAGAAAGAGGTTACCGTTAAAGAAGCAAAGTCTATTTTGGCTCAAGAGGCTAGCTCTGTACTCTTTGATGAAGATAAGTTAAAAGATTTAGCACTTAAAAAGATAGAGGAGGGGGGGATTGTCTTTATCGATGAGATTGATAAAATTGCTGTTCCTGCTAATTCTAGTTCACGTCAAGACCCAAGTAAAGAGGGTGTGCAACGTGATTTACTTCCTATTGTTGAAGGTTCAAATGTTCAGACTAAAATTGGTATGGTAAAAACAGATCATATTCTTTTTATCTCAGCAGGTGCTTTTCATTTAAGTAAGCCAAGTGACCTTATTCCTGAACTTCAAGGACGTTTCCCTTTACGTGTAGAGCTTGACTCTTTAGATGCTGAGGCACTCTATAGAATATTAACTGAGCCTAAAAATTCACTTATTAAACAGTATATTGCACTTCTTAATGTAGAAGAGGTAGAGTTGAGTTTTGAGGAACCTGCCTTAAGAGCTATTGCTAAGTATTCTGCTGTTGCTAATGAGAAGACAGAAGATATTGGAGCCAGACGACTTCATACTATTATGGAAAAAATTGTTGAAGATATTAGTTTTAATGCAGATGAATTTAAAGGTCAAAAAGTGGCTGTAGATGAAGCATTAATTGAAGAGAAACTTGAAAAACTTGTAGATAATGAAGATACTACTCGGTATATTCTTTAGTATTTTTTGTGTGGGAATAAAAACCCACACAAACTTTTTATTTCTTTAATGATTTAACTCTTTTGTCATTAAAATTATATAATCATCCGAGATGATAGTCTCACTATGATGAGCTTGAGATTGAAGCATCTTATCTCTATTTTCTATAGGTTTTGTTGTGACAATATTTTTATTTTGAATGGCTAAATTTTTCTTCTCTATCTGTATAGGATGTTCTTCTACCTGTGAAATTGCTTGAAAAGAGGTGTTATATTGGCTCTTTTTAAACCCTTTATAGGTAAAAAAGAGGACAACTAATACCAGTATAAATATTAACATTCTAATAATGGCATCTAATTTTTCTAGATTATATTCTTTATGAGAAACTCTCATATAGCTTTGATACTCTTCTGGTTCAATGGAATATATCCCTTTATTTAAAGTCATACATTACTCCAAAATTTTTTAATGGATTCTAACACAAATGGAATTAATTCATTTATATGATTTATTTTTACTATTTTAAGATAAGGTAAAATAGGGGTTAATAGTTTATCTATTATGGAAAAGGGGAGAGGAGAATGATGTATGGATATTTCTATCCATACAATTTTTTTGCAGTATTAAAAAACTACGGGTTACTATTATTCGTATCTGTTGTTGCAGGTGTTTCTGTTGCAACAGGAACTTTTTTCTCTTCCTCTTTAGGCTCTTCAGTTGTCTGAGGTGTCTCTTCTTTTGGTGCAACTGTGGCTACAGGAGGGGTTGTTGCAACAGTTGTATTGGCACTCTTTTTCATCTCATCAATTTGCTCTTGAAGTTCATCACGCTCTTCTGTAATATCTTCCATATCACTGGCTAAGTCAGCCACAGCTGTATTATTGGCACCATATTTATAAACAAGCTCTCCACCCTCTTTTCCTTGGTATAAAGTGGTTGCAATAAAGCCACCTAAAATAAGAATGAATAGAATTCTACCAATGGTTTTTCTTATCGCCATAAATAGAAGTTTAAATAATACGAGTCCTACTGATGCATAGACGAGGTAGACTCCTAGAAGTTTATGCTCTTTTAAATCAGCTTTTCCTACACTGCTAAGCCCTGCATCTACTGCTGCTTGTCCATCAATGCCACCCGTTAAATAGGCACCAAATAGAGCTACAGCTACAATAAGGAGAAGTAGAAATGAAAAAACAGAGATGGAGCGACGTTTAACACCTAGATTATAAATTTCTAATAGCAGAATAACAACAGGAATAGCAATTACAAAGTGTACAATTGCTGGGTGTATAAGTTCGGGTATCTGAATTGGAATAGGTATCTCTGGGATAGTGAGTGCTGGTAATGACATATTACCTCCTTTAAAAGTTTAAAATAAAATAACCCGAATTATAACATAAAAATGAGAAAAACAAGTTCATGACTTTTATGTTATAATTCTATAATTTTTAGATAAGGCAAACTATTATATATGGAAACAAAAACTAAATCAGGATTTATTGCAGTTGTTGGACGACCAAACTCAGGTAAAAGTACACTTTTAAACTTCTTAGTAGGCGAGAAGCTTGCAATGGTTTCAAAAAAGGCACAAGCGACACGAAAAAGAATGAATATTATTGTAATGCATAACAAACATCAACTTATATTTGTAGATACTCCAGGAATTCATAAAAAAGAGCGTTTAATTAATGAGTTTATGCTTGAAGAGGCACTTAAGGCGATGGGAGATAGTGATTTAATTCTTTTTTTAGCACCTATTACAGATAGGCTAGATGAGTATGAAAAATTTTTAGCATTAAAAGAGAGTAAAAAGGCAAAACATATTGTCTTGTTAACCAAAATGGATCATGTACCTCAAGGAAAAATTTTAGAGAAACTTGGAGAGTATCAGAAGTATCAAGATAACTTTGAAGCAATTATTCCTTTCTCTGTAAATAAAAAAGTTGGTAAAAAACCTCTTTTGGATGAAGTTGTTAAGTACCTTCCTGAGTCTCCTGCTTTTTTTGATACAGATATTACAACTACAGAGTTTGTTCGAGATATATATAAAGAGTTAATTCGTGAATCTATCTTTGAAAATCTCTCTGATGAGATTCCTTATGAGTCAGATGTAACTATCGAGAAGATTGATGAAGAGGATAATATAGATAGGGTCTATGCTACTATTATTGTAGAAAAAGAGACTCAAAAAGGTATTATTGTAGGAAATAGAGGAGAGGGGATTAAACGTGTTGGAAGATTAGCTCGTCAACAGCTTGAACTTTTTTCTGGAAAGAGAATTTATTTAGATTTACATGTTGCTGTTAAAAAAGGTTGGAGTAAATCAAGAGGAGGGCTTGAGGATATGGGTTATATCTTCTAAATAGGCTCTTTTTCAATAATTTTAAATAGAATAAAACTATATTTTTCTCTATCTATTAATTATAACAGATAATGTTAAATTAAAAAATAAAATTAAGAATTTTATAATATAAAATGAATTGCATAAGCAATACTTAACATCCTTGTTAATATAATCTTGATTATCTTATAAAGGAATGGTATATTTAACATTATGTCAACAGAAAATATTGACCCTAGAATTAAAAAATATAAAAATATTATTACCATTAATCCTTATATTAATAGTTATTATGAATATAAGAATCAAGAGTTAAAAAAAGTAGAGAAATTAACCTATAGTGATAAAAATTTTATTATCTCCTATGTAGCCAATAAAAATATGATTATCGCATCACTTGATGTTGGTTACGATACAGATTTAGAAGAAATAGAAGATACGATTTATATGAAAGCGTATGAAGAGCTTGGCTTAGATGAAGAGAAAGAGTACACAATTCATCATCAAAAGGCTGACTCTGAGGATGAGTCTACTATTTATAATGTGTTTATTTTTGAATCTGAAACATTAGAATCAGATTTTGAAGAGATTATAAATGAGATTAAATATGTAGATTTAATACTCCCTGCACCTCTTCTTTATCGTTCATTCTATAGTAATAATATTTTAGAAAATAAAGAGGCTCACTGTTATATTTACTTTACGATGAAAGATGCTTTTGTCACTGTCTATAAAGATGGAAAGTTTATCTACTCTAAATCTATAGAGTTTTCATTAGAGCAAATTTATGAAAAATATTGTGCTTTAATTGGAGAGAAAATTGATAAAACAGAATTTTTTGAAGTCTTAGAGTCTGAGGGTTTAAAGACAACAAACTCTATCTATCAACAGAATTTAATGCGACTCTTTGGAGAGGTGTTTCTACAAATTAATGATATTATTATCTATACAAAACGTGCCTATAATATCTCTAATATCAATAAACTTTTTTTAGGTTCAGTAAAGAGTCCTATTATTGGATTGGGAGACTATGGATATAACTATTTAGGAATTCCTACTTTTAATTTAGATTTTAATTTTGACATTAAAAATGATGAGTGGTATGTTGATCAATTTCAATATTTGATGGTTAAATCAGGATTAGATTATCTTGAGACACCTCAAAAAATATTGAATATGAGTCCTTATCCCCGAGCACCTATTTTTATCAAACGCTCAAGTGGACAGTTTATTCTCTCTTTTATTACAGCAACACTTCTTGGTATAGGTTTACCACTGCTCTATCTTGTACCCGCCTACGTGAATAAAGGCTATATTTTAAAATTAGAAGCAGACAATCAAGTTTTGACACAAGAAGTTGGAAAATATAAAAAGATATTGAAGAAGAAAAAAGAGCTAAAGAAGCAAGAGGAGAAAAAGTTAAAAAAACTTCAATCTCTATTTGAAGATAAAGCTAAAACCTTAACAGCTATTCATGATAAAAAAGTTAATTATAACTTCAAGTCGAATTTTCTTTATATCTTTTCAAAAGATCTTAACCAACATGCTGTTCATGTTGAAAAAATTCTTTCAAATGAGGATACTTTTACGCTACATCTTTTGAGTAATGATGAAAAAAATATTACAAAATATATTAAATTTATTTCAAAAAAATACTCTTTCAAAATTAAAAATATAGATATTAAAAGAATTGAAAAAGATAGCAAAAATAATCTCTATAGAGGTGTTTTAAAGGTGGATTATAAATGAAAATTTGGGTAGATTTATTAAATAATTTAGATAATTTTTTTGAAGATAAGAGTGAGAATGAGAAGTGGATGCTCATTGTTGTTGTTTTTGGTGTTATTCTCTACTTCTCTTATGCTTTTTTCTTTGATGATGCGGAGAGTCAATATAATGACTCTGTTGCAACAAAGGAAAGGTTACAAGGGAGTATCTCTAAACATAAAGGGTATCTTAATAGTATCACTCAAAATGGAGATCGAAATTTTCTTGTTAAGAAGTATGATAGTGAGATAGTAGGTTTAAAGAAAAATATAGATGCAACACATGATAATATTACCTTTATCTCCTCTAATCTTGATGAACTCTCTCCTTTGATGTTTAATAAAGAGAGTTGGTCAAAATTTTTGAATAGTATTACCAAACAGGCAAAAGAGGAGCATATAGCAATTGACTATATTGAGAATCAGTATGTTGAATCGAAAGGTAGTTTTGGACATATTTTACAGATTTCTATAGGTTGTAATGGCTCTTATAAAAGTATTGTTAAGTTTTTGAATAGACTAGAAAAAAATGTTCTTGTGACAGATATTTATGAATCATCTATCTCATTGAATAAGAAACAGACTAAAGTTCGAGCTGACATTAAAATTTCAGTATGGGGGATTAATCACTAATGAAACGATTATCTATATTATTATTTTCACTCTCATCTTTTTTATGGAGTCTCTCATTAAGTTCATCAGAGATTACGAATATGATTTCAAAAATAAAAGAGGAGCGTGTGGGTATTGCTCTTAGTAAATTAGAGACAACACCTAATCCTTTTATTCTAGTAGAAGAAAAAAAAGAGGAAAATTTAACAGAAAAAGCACCCGAGATTATAAAGTTAGTGATTGTTGAACCCACTTATGAGTTAGAAGCAATTTTAAATAATGCGGTATTTATTAATAAGAAATGGTACAAAAGGGGCGATAAGCTAGGGGAGTATCGTATTGGATATATCTCAAAAACAACCGTAGAGTTAAGTAGTAAAGAGAAGAAAAAAACGCTTACTCTCAAAAAGAAAAAATTTATAAAGTTACACTAAGGAAATAGATTATGGTTAATGTAGAAAAGAATTTAAAAAATATTTTGGTAGGGGGGATAGTTTTTATTGTACTATGGACGCTACCCTTAAAAGCAAATCGTTGTGAGTCTCAACTCTTTACGGCTACACTAAACAGTGCGTTAACCATTGCTGATGTTATAGAAAATATTGCAGATGAGTGTGAGTTGACATTGATTGTTAAAGATAGTGAAGCTAAAAAAAGATTGTCTGAAAAACTCTATTATGTTAAGTTAAATAATGCCTCTCTTGATGAGTTTCTTGATATGATTTTAGTAGAGAACGATATCTCTTATATTTTAGAGGATTCTCGTCTTAAAATTTCTTATTTAAATACACAAACTTTTAGACTGCATTATCTTTCAGGGGATAGAAAAGGGACCAGTAATGCGCATGTTACTATTGCTGATGCTAGTGGTAAAAGTGGTGGAGGTTCTGAAGGGGGTGGAGAAAATGGTTCAAAAACAGGAGTTTCTATCGAGAGTAGTGATGATTTTAAATTTTGGTCAAAAATAGAGAAAGAGATTCACTCCTTACTTAATAGACCTGAAGATAAGTATAAAGCACCTACACCTATTATTAATCCTGAAGCTGGAATGATTACAGTTACAGGTACGGCGAAACAGATAGAGAGAATTCGAATATATATTAACGAGTTAACAAAACAGTTACAAAGTCAAGTTCTTATTGATGTTAAGATTTTAAGTGTCACTTTTGATGATAGCTATAGTACAGGAGTCGATTGGGAACAGCTCTACAATTTTCAAAATATGGCCATTGCTTCTGCGAGTATGCTTCAAAATAACGTTCAATCAATAACTTCTCAACTTGATGCAGGAGATTTGTCAATTAGTGATATAACTTCTATGTCAGATAGTGAACCTAAGAGTTCGGGGGCTATTATTACTAGGGGTTCAGTTAAGATAAATAATATTGTTAAGTTTTTAAAGACACAAGGAGATGTTAAATCTATCTCTAATCCTAAAATATTAACACTGAATAATCAACCTGCACTTATATCAGTTGGAAATGAACTCTTTTATAAAATTCAGTCCACATCGATTCTTCAAGGACAGAGTGGTGCAGGAAGTCAACAGAGTGGAGAGACTATTGATTCTGTTTTTGCAGGAATTTTATTGGATATTACCCCTGAGATTTCAGAGAGTGGTGCAATTACTTTAAAAATTAACCCTTCTATCTCTGATACACTCGATACCATTAGTAGAGATACATCAGGCTCAAGAAATATTCCACCTGATTTATCAAGAAAACAGATTTCATCTGTGGTTACACTTCAAGATGGTCAACATGTTATTCTTGGAGGGCTTATCTCTTCAAAAACAGGAACTAAAATATCAAAAGTACCTCTTTTAGGAGATTTACCTCTTTTAGAGCATCTCTTTAAACGTGAAGTAAAAATTGATAAAGTTGATGAGTTAGTTCTTATTATTACGCCTCATATTATTAAGAAAAAGAGTGAACTCTCATTGGAAAACCTAGGATATAAAAAGTTAAATTATGAGTAATCGATTTTCAACGTTAAAAAATATTTTTATTGATAGTGTTGAGAAAGAGAGCTATGTTGATTTAGATTCAGCCTCTTATAGTTATAAAATATTAGAGGAGAGTTTAAAAAAACCCTTAAAGATGTTACTTGTTTTTGGTAAACCAGGAACAGGAAAGAGTATGTTGTTAAATAAGCTCTATCATAATCTAAAAGAGAGTCGTGAGATACACTATTTCGAAGCACCTATTTTAAGTGAAAAAGAGTTTCTTATTCGTATATTTGAGGGGATGTCTTCTCAAGAAATTCCTAAAAATATGAGGGTAAATTTTGATGGATTATTACGATTTTGTCAAAAGTTAAAAGGCAAAAGAGAGATAGTCTTTCTGCTTGATGAGTGTCAGCTTTATAGTGAAGCACTAATGGAAAAAATACGACTGCTTTCCGATACTCGTGTGGTTAAATTTGTTATTACACTACATAAGACAGATAATGAAGAGATTATTGCTAAAGAGCATTTTAAAACACGTATTTGGGAGGTCATTGAACTCTCTAATGCAAATGTGCATGAGTTAGAACTCTATATTACTAAGAAGATGATAAAGAGAGGTTTTATTGAAATCTCAAATATGATGAGTAAAAAAGATTTCAAATATATTCATACTCATACAGATGGAAATTTTAGAGAGACTAATAAGTATCTCTATACAATTTTTGATATTTATGAGTATTATGAAGAGGTAGAACCACATAAATTATCAACTAAAAAATTCTCTCGAAAAATTTTAGAGATGGCTGCGATTAGATTAGGATATATTCATGAATAAGACACGAAAACTTGAAAAGAAGTGGTATCAATATAGAGTTAGAAAGATACTCTCTTTTTCTCTTTTTATTGCGATTACCTATTTTATTTTGGCTCTAAGCTACTACTTTTTTTTCAAAGTAGATAGTTTTGATTTCAAAAAAATGATTGGAGTAACTTCTGATGAGAAATTGGTTATTGATTCCAATAGTTCAACACTTTTGGTAGCTGGAAGAAAGAATCATGAGTTAAATAATACGATTCCTTTGATGGCAGTAACTGCGAAAAAAGAGAATTTATCTCTCACTTCTCTAGAAGAGCATATTCTTCTAGAGCCTGTAATTCCTATTATTGATTTTGAGAAGGAGAAACAGAATACGACTATCTCTTCTTCAAAGGTAAGAAAGAAGAAAACCTCTAAGCAACAAGGTATAGTTCATGCTAAACCATCAACTTATTTAACAGCAAAAGAGTTGTCTCATGTAGCTAAAGAGGATAGAGATACAACCAAACTTAAAAATATACATCTTCATAGTAGTTCAAGAAACTATATTGAGACAATGAAGAAAAAATTTTTAAAAAATAAAAGCCCACGAGATGCTCTTCTTTTAGCTAAAGCATATTATGTAAAAGGTTACTATACAGAGTCGGAAAAATGGGCATTACAAGCTAATAGCTTAGATAGTACATTGGCAGAAAGTTGGATATTTTTTGCTAAAGCTAAAGCAAAGCTTGGTAAAAAAGATGAAGCTATTGGAATTCTCTCAACCTATTATAAAAAGAGTAAGAGTCTGAAAGCTCGTCTCTTAATTGAAAAAATAAAAAATGGAAAAATATAATGAAGTTTATACTACTTTTAATGATTTTGGGTTCATCTCTTTTTTCTTCAAATCTCTCAACACTTTATAAGTTTTATGAGAAACAGAAATATGATAAAGCATGTAATTATGCCTTTAAATATTACTATAAAAAACAGAATAAAAATAGTGAAAAGTATTTGACTCTTTATGGGCTCTCTTGTTTAGAGACTAATAATTTAGCAAGAGTTGCTATACCTATGATGGGGTTAACACAAAGTAAAGATGCACGAGCTAATGCTAGTTATTTTGGGACTATTTTGTTACAAAAACAGCTTTTAATGCAAGCTTTGATTGATGAGAGACCTTTGGGATATCTTCAGCTTCCACGAACACCATTTGTCCTCTCTACTATCTTTTCACTTTTTCTAAAACAACAGTATACAAAAGAGAAAAATATTTATCACTTTATTGATGAAAAAGAGAAAAGTAGAACCTATCGACTTTATATCAAAAAATATAAAAAAGAGAAACATTACATGGTGTTGGATATTTACAAAAATAAAAAATTTACAAAGCGTTATCAATATAAATAGAAATATAATATAGGAGAGAGCATGCAAAAAATTATAGATATTTTAATAAAAGAGAATGTGCTTAATGAAGGAAAACTGAACCTCTTTATCAATAGGTATGGTGCGGATAAATTATCTATTGCCAACCTTATAAAAGTACGTATTCTTCAGACAGATGAGATGGAGATAGCCTTATTAAAAGAGTTACGGCTTCAGAGTATTGAGATGAGAGATTTAGAATCAGTTACGGGTATTGACACAACAGCTTTATTGAAACGACAAGCTAAAGAGGCAAACATAGAGTATATTGATTTAAAAGATGTTCAGGTAGATTTTAAGTTGATTAAGCGGTTACCACTAAAGCAATTGGTACGGTATAAAGTTTTACCTCTGTATGCAGAGGGAGATACTGTAACTGTGGCTTTTTCTAATCCTAATGACTTTGAAGCTAAAGGAGCGATTGAACGCTTTTTTCATGGCAAGATGATGGTTATCACTTTGGCTCGAAAAGAGATTATTGAGCAAGTGTTAAATCAACTTCATACGGAAGAGAAGGTAGAGGAGTTTTCTGCTGATATTAAACAAGATTTAGAGCAGGGGGGTAATGAAAATATTGATGAAAAGGCGTTGCCTGCCGTTGTTCAGCTTATTGATCTTATTTTAGAGAAAGCAATTGAAAAAGGTACAAGTGATATTCATATTGAGGCGACAGAACACTACTCTATTGTCCGTTATCGTATTGATGGA
>Ga0256827_10002622_pt1 | contig 11528 bp, 13 predicted proteins | sample CV84metaG_FD_185977 | JGI IMG/M metagenome (GOLD analysis project Ga0256827, IMG submission 185977) | Hydrothermal vent microbial communities from East Pacific Rise, Pacific Ocean - CV84 | ecosystem: Environmental > Aquatic > Marine > Hydrothermal vents | place: Pacific Ocean: East Pacific Rise... | reverse complement strand
ATCTAAAGTACCATAATTTTCAGGATTTGAAATTCTCTCTGCTCTACCTTTGACAATATATTCATAATCTTTATCATCCTTACTAATAGGTTCAATATCTAGTAAATCTTTATTGCCTCTCCAAGCTTTTCTTCTAATAGACTCTTGTGTTATATCTCTATCTTTCCAAATACCTGCAAACTTTAAAAGGTTAATCTTTAGCATTTACCCATTCCCATGCCTCTTTTAAGTCGTGTACATCAAAGAATTTTTCGTCTACTCCTACTAGTTTTGCAAATTGGCTATCTATGGCTACTAGCCATTTCCAAATACTACTTTGACTTACTATGGCTACCTTATTGAACTTTTTGTAGTTTTTAAAGAGCCACTTTATGTCTTCTACTCCTGCCCAAGTTCCCCATGAGGCATTCTCTCCTAACACTACCATAGCAGAAATTTTATCTTGATCTTCTAAAGCTTTATCTATCTTTGCTATCCAAGCTCTCTCCTCTTCAAGTGTTACTTTACCTATAATTTCAAATGCTAAGACCTCTTTGGTGCTTTGTTTTAACTCTTTTATCATGATTTGTCCTTTTTAAAAATAGCTATAGGGTATTGTTTTACCAAATTTTTTTAAAGTCAAACTCAAAACTACACTCTTTAAGTTCAAAGGCTACAACATCCTCATAGGCATCACAAACTTTAATATATCGTCCGTCTTGAAGCCTATAGACTTTTGCTATGCTCTCTTTTGGGTCTACTATGACATAGTAGTTTACTCCCTCTTGTTCGTACAAATCATATTTGAGATTTTTGTCTTTAGAGGCTGTAGATTTAGAGAGTACTTCAAAGATAATTTTAGGAGCTTTTTTAATGTATGCTTCAAGGTTAGGAGTATGGCATATAACTAAATTATCGGGTTGAACTACAGTCTCTTCATCTATTTTCCAATCTATAGGAAGTAGGGCTTGACATTTTTGACAATCTTTAAGGGACTCTTGTAGTTGCCACGCAATTTTATTGCTAATTAGTTGATGTTTAATCATAGGAGCAGGAGACATAGCATAAGGTATGCCATATATAAGCTCCCAATCTCCCTCCCAAAGTAGATAATCAGCATAACTATACGATGGAAAATACTCTTTTTTAATAGCACTCATAATTTGTCCTTTTATTTAATTTTATCAAATGGATTTAAAATTGTAAGTTGATTTTCTATAATTTGCCCATTTTGCATATCTTCACTATATATAATATTGCACCCATTTTCTAGTGCTGTAGCCAATATCATAGAGTCATAAAATTGTAATTGGTATATCTCTTTTATCTTTATGGCTTTTAGTTGAGTTTGTAAATTAAAATTAACAATGGAAAAGTTACTATTTAATTCTAAAACTACATCTTCTACAGCTTGTGCTTTGAGTTTAAACTTTCTAAAAAATGTATTTGAAAGTTCATTAATAACTTGTGTCGAAATCAGTATTTGACTACCATACTCTTCTAAAATAGTATTAGCTACTTCTTGTTTTTTAGGTTCGTCATTAGAGTAGGCATAGATAATTATATTGGTATCTAAAAAAATTCTATCGTTCATGTGACTCTTCTCTATTAAACTTAAAATCTTTTGTTTGTAAAGAAATTGCATTAAGCTTTCTTTTTTTAATAGTTTTTTTAGAGTCTTTTTCTATTTTAACTTTTAATTCATTTTGAGGTAATTTATTTAAAAACTCCATAATAGTATTAAAAATATTATGATTATTTATATCTAGTCTTATAGTTTGCATTTTAACTCCTTTATAGTCTATTTAAGTATATCTAAAAAATTTTAAAAATAAATTCTCTAAAAAATTACTCCTCTTCATAACTCCAAGTCCATTCACTCCATGAACCTAGGTCGGTATGTTTTGTTATGGTCTCTTCTAGGGCATCTAAAAAAATGTCTCTTTGTACAACTTCTGCACCTAGTTTAACCATGTGTTCTGTCTCCATTTGACAGTCTATGAAGTCGTAGTTTTTACTTTTTAGAGTGTCACTTAGGGCTTTAAATGCTACTTTAGATGCGTCTGATACTAAAGAGAACATAGACTCACCAAAAAAAGCTTTACCAAATGCTATGCCGTAGAGTCCACCTACTAGTTTGTCATCTTTGTAGACTTCAATAGAGTGAGCAAAGCCCTCTTTGTGTAGGCGTGTGTATGCTTCTATTATCTCTTCTACTATCCATGAGGACTCTTGACCCTCTCTATAGATCTCTGAACAGTTTCTTATGACCGATTCAAAATCTCTGTCAAATGCTACTGTAAACTTTCCAGAACGCAACACTCTTCTAAAAGATTTACGGACTTTAAAGTTTTGAGGATAGAGTAGTAGTCTAGGGTTTGGAGACCACCAGAGTATGGGATCACCCTCAGAGTACCAAGGAAATATGCCTTTTTTGTAAGCAGTTAGTAGTCTGTTAGATGAGAGGTCACCACCATAGGCTAAAAGCCCTTCATCTGATGCCTCTCTAGGGTTTGGAAATACTACAGAGTACTTACTTAGTGGTGGTATGAAGTACTCATCTTCTTCAAACATTGAACTCATGCTTTTAAAAAACTAAACTTTAGTTTATCTTTTTTGAAATCAACTTTTGCTACACCACCATTTTTAAGTCTACCAAAAAGTATCTCATCTGTTAAAGACTCTTTTACTTTCTCGTCTATAACTCTAGAGATGTGTCTAGCTCCATATCGTTCATCATAACCCTCGTTTGCCAAGTACTCTTTTGCTTTTTTGGAGAGTTTTACTTTTACATCTTTAGATTTTAGTAGGGTATTTAGTTTAACTACTTCAATGTCTACTATTTTAATGAGTGCATCTAAGTTAAGAGTATTAAATTCAACAACAGCCGATAGACGGTTTCTAAATTCAGGAGTAAAAAATGCATTTATGGCTTTATCTGTTTTAAGAGAGTTGTCTTTATGGAAGCCCATAACATTTGCCTCTTTAGTCCCTATGTTTGAAGTCATTATGAGTATTACATTTTTGAAGTCACTTACTACACCGTTGTTGTCTGTAAGTTTTGCACCGTCCATAACTTGAAGTAGTATATTCATAATGTCAGGATGAGCCTTCTCTACCTCATCTAAGAGTAATACAGTATGAGGATGTTTTTTTATCATCTCTGTTAAGAGACCACCTTGTTCATAGCCAACATAACCAGGGGGAGCTCCTACTAGTCTGCTTATGGTGTGTGCTTCCATATATTCAGACATATCTACTCTCTCAAAGTGTACATGCATACTACTAGCTAACTGTGTAGCAAGTGCTGTTTTACCAACACCAGTAGGACCTACAAAAAGAAATGAGCCTATGGGTCTGTTGTCTGCATTTAATCCTGCATAAGAACGCTTTATGGCTCTAGTTAAAGAGTGTATGGCTTCATCTTGACCTAGTATATGCTCTTTTAACTCATCATCTAACTTTTTAAGTTTTGCTGTATCGTCTGTACCAACTACAGTAGATGGAAGCTTCATCATTTTTGCTACACTCTGCTCTATGTCTGTAGTTGTAACAGTTATGTTACTTTTACCTTTTAGCATGAAGTGAGCGCCTACCTCATCTACTATATCCATAGCCTTATCGGGTAGAAACCTATCGTGAAGGTACTTAACAGAGAGGTCAATGGCAGATTGTAGTGCTTCATCACTAAAGTTGATTTTATGAAACTCTTCGTACTTGTGTTGAACACCTTTTAAGATGATGAGTGTATCTTCTACACTTGGCTCTTCTACATCTATTTTGGCAAATCTTCTACTTAGTGCTTTGTCTTTGTCAAAAAAGTTTCTGTACTCTGCGTAAGTTGTTGCACCTATACACTTTAACTCTCCTCTTGCAAGAGCTGGTTTTAGTAAATTTGAGGCATCCATGCTACCACCACTTGTTGCACCTGCACCTACCATGGTGTGTATCTCATCTATGAAGAGTATGGCATCATCTAAGGTAGTTAGCTCACTTATAATACCTTTTAATCTCTTCTCAAAATCTCCTCTATATTTAGTACCTGCTACCAATGCACCCATGTCTAGTGCAAAAACTTTTGCATCTTTTAAAATGTCTGGTACTTTTCCCTCCGATATGTTAAGAGCTAAGCCCTCAGCTATGGCTGTTTTCCCAACACCTGCTTCACCTACTAGAAGAGGGTTATTTTTCTTACGACGACATAGCGTTTGCATTACTCTTTCTATTTCTTCTACTCTACCTATTATAGGGTCTATTTTACCTGTTTTTGCAAGTTGGACTAACTCTATGGTAAATTGCTCTAGTGCTGTTTGTTCTTTAGTCTCTTCTTTACTACCTTGTTGTATACTCTCTTGATTGGCATAATGCGATATAACTTCTAGTATGTCAACTCGTGTAATATCCTCTTTTTTTAGTAAATATAGAGCATAAGAGTGTTCTTGTAGAAATATAGAAGCTAACATATCGCCTATATTAGCTTCATCTCTACCAGATGAGTGTATATGTGTTAGCATGTCACTAATAGTCTCAGATAATACAGTAGTCTCAAAAGGGTCAGCCGACTCCTCTAGTGAGGGTACAGTTTTTGCAATGTGTTCTACTATTTTACTCTCTAAAACCTCTAAGTTTGCATCTAAAATAGAGAGTATCTCTATACCCTCTTCACTCTTGATAATTGACAAAAAAACATGCTCTAAAGTTAGGTACTCATGTTTTTTTGCTCTAGCGTAAGTTATGGAGTTTTTAAAAACTCTATCTAGTGCCATACTTATCATTACACATCCTCTTCAAAAGTTGCTAAAAGTGGGAACTCATTTTGTTTAGCTAACTGTTTAACTTGTTGAACTTTTGTACTAGCTATCTCAAATGTGTAGAGACCACAAATAGCTTTTTGTTTTTTATGTATCTCCATAGTCAACTGCTCTGCTTGTGTATAATTTTTTCTAAAAATACCCATAAGCACTTCCACTACAAAGTCCATGCTAGTGTAGTCATCATTATGTAAAAGAACTTTAAACATTTTAGGTTCTTCTAGTTCAGTAGCATAATCTAACTCTTCTTCATAATCTATTTTTGGCATATTTATTAAAATCCTAAGTTTATTTTGTTTTATTATAGCAAAAGAGGTTTATAGTACAATCTAAACTATGTTAAAATCTCAAAAATAAAATGGAGAACTAAATATGAAAACACTTTTTATAACAGCTACCAATACAAATGTAGGAAAAACATATACCACACTAAAACTTATAGAGTTACTTAGTCAAAGAGGATTAAAGGTTGGAGTATTTAAACCCATAGAGACAGGGGTAAAAGATGTAGCTGTAGATGCTTCTTTACTTCTAAAGACTTGTCAAAGATACAATGATAACTTTAAAAAGTTTAATACCCAAGATATAACATCTTACACTTTTGAGTTACCATCTGCTCCATTTTGTGCAGATTTAGATAGGGTTATAGATATAAAAAGAATCATAGAAAAACATGAAGAACTCTCTAAGCTTTGTGATATTTTACTAGTTGAGGGTGCAGGTGGACTTTTAGTTCCTATTACAAAAGAGTATATGATGATAAATCTCATAAAAGAGCTTAATGCTAAAACTTTACTAGTAACTCCTAGCCGTTTAGGTTGCATAAATGAGACACTACAGAGCATACTATCTCTAAAAACTTTTGATGTAGATTTTGCGTGGTGTGTAAACCTATATGAAGATAGTAACAGCTTTGCAAAAACTACAAAACCCTACTATGATGAGGTATTTCCTAAGTGGTGGAGTATTGAGAGTGGCTTAGAGGAGTTTGCTAACTTACTATAGTTTAGGTATTAGAGTTCTTACAAAACATAGGAGTAGAGACTTCAGTCTCGCTAAACTAAGGGACTAAAGTCCCTGCTCCAAAGAGTTTTATCAATACTCATCATATTCACTATCCATCATTCTTTGACCTCTTTTTCTAGCTACTATGTCAAGAGGTACGCCCTCAAAGTCAAACTTCGATCTAAAGAAGTTTGCAAGGTAGCGTCTGTATGAGAAGTGTACGAACTCTGGTCTATTTGAGATAAGTGCTATTTTAGGTGGTTTAGTCTCATACTGTGTTGCAAATTTTATGTTAACTACTGCTCCATTATGTGATGGTACATGGTGTCTTCTCATAGCTTCTCTTAGCGTATCGTTTAGTTCAGATGTAGATATGCGTTGCTGGTATCGTTTGTATATGTCTGTAATATGGTCAAGTATTTTGTTTACTCTCATACCCGTTTTTGCAGAGATTGTAATGAGTGGTGCATAGTGTAAAAACCTCAACTCATCTCTAATGTCATCTACCATCTTTTCATAACTTTTATCTTCTCTTATGTCCCATTTGTTTATGACTATAAGACAAGCTAAACGATGTTCTTCTATGAGACCTGCTACTCTCTCATCTAACTCTGTTACGCCTACAGTTGCATCTATGATGAGTAGAACAAGGTTTGCTTTTTTTAGCATCTCTGTTGTACGAGTTAGAGCATATTTCTCTATGCCTACAATTTTAGAGCGTTTTCTTATACCTGCTGTATCAACAAATGTTATTTCATGGTCATTGTGTTCTATGGTTTCATCTATGGGGTCTATGGTAGTACCAGCAACATCAGAAACTATAGAACGCTCTTCACCTAAAATAGCATTGAGTAGAGAACTTTTACCTGTATTAACACGCCCAATTATGCCTACTTTTATCTTATTGTCAACTTCTTCTTGAGTTGAGTTAATATCTCTTACTATCTCTTCAAAAGGGTCTATCTCTTTATCTTCTTCAAGCTCTAGGCTCTCCTCCTCTTCTCGTGGAGGTATATACTCACCTAACCACTCATAGAAGTCGTTAAAGTATCGGTTGTGAGAGACAGACATAGGAAAGGTAGCCTCTGCTCCAAACTCTAAAAATTCCCAGTATCTCTCCTCTTCTTTCTCATTGTCTATCTTGTTTACTACAAGTGCTAAAGGTTTCTTAAGCTCTTGCAGTTTATAAAATAGCTCTCTATCCTCTTCACTAGGAAGAGTTTTACCATCTACCATATAGACAACAATATCTGCTTTGTTTGCAGCCTCTAGGGAAAAACTAGCAACTTTTGCAAAGAGTTCAGATGAGTAGTCTATACCCCCTGTGTCTATAACCTCAAAGTCTCTATCGTTAGATATAGTTACTACTCTTTTTTTTACATCTCTTGTTGTTCCTGACATATCTGATGTTATGGCATCTCTCTGTCTTGCTAAACGGTTAAAGAGTGAACTCTTTCCAACATTTGGTCTACCTACAATGGCTACTTTTTTTAATTCTTGCATAAGTCTATTCTTTCTTTAAATAATTATGGGAATTATATCATATTTTATCTATTTGTGTTACAATCAATAAAAATGCAGGAGATTGTAATGAAACATATTTTAGTAAAGCTATTACTATTATCTACTTTAGTAAATGCTAGTGGAGTTCTTAATGTTGATTGGAGTGGAGTAAAAAGTTTAGAGACAAGTAACTCAAATAAGCGTAGGTCACTAGGTGTATCTACAGTACCTAAAGAGTTAAAAGAGAAAATATCAAATATAGAGATGCCTGTCTATTTTCCTAAAGATAAAATGAAAAGTAAAAACATCTCTATAGTTACCGATACAAACTTTTATGCTGTGACCATAAAATTAGATAAAGCCTATTTAATGTTATCTGGTGATAAAACATACCAAGCAGAGATTACAACTTCACAAGCTGATATGAAAAAAGCTATAGAGAGTTATGATGGAAAATTTATAGTCTCTGAGGGGAGTGTAAATATTGACTTTAGAAGACATGGAGTAAACTATATGTTAACTGTAGAGTGTGATAAACCTCAAACCGACAAAAGATGTAAAAATGCTAGTTTTTTAAAAAAAGAGTATAAAAAATTAGTAGTTATAGGTGGTAAAAGATGAAACTAGTTGTAAAAATATCTATTTTAATTTTAGCTACTCTATTTTTTGTAGCTTGTGATGAGCCAAAGCCAAATAAGCCATCAGTTTCTAACTTTACCTATACAAAAGCTGGTTACTTATTTCCAACAAATAGTGGAAAGGGTAGAGTAGGTGATAACCATATATATGCTAAAAATATTCGTTTTCCAATAGAAAAAGCTCCTGCATATATTAACTCACAAGTCTATGGAGTAGGGGGTTACTTAGGTGCAAATGGTTCTTTGTGTGATAAGAGAAATTACCAGTACCCATGGCATGATAACTACTGTGAAAAGAGAAGATGGGGTATGCCATTATGTCCTACAGGTAAAGGGCATCAAGGCGTAGATATTAGAGCAGCATCTTGCCATAAAGATAAGTACTATGCAGTAGCTGTTGAAAAAGGAATTATTACTAAAATAGGTAGCTACTCTGTCTACTTAAGAGGTACAACAGGTAGAACCTATAGGTATTTACACTTAAGTAAAAACTCTTTAAAAGTTAGAATAGGTCAAAGAGTAAGTAGAGGTCAAAAGATAGGTTTAGTCTCTAATAATATGGGGAGTACTCACACAAGCATACACTTACACTTTGATGTAAAAGAGACACTACTCATAGGTAACTACTCACAAAGAGTATATATTCCTATATATACATCTTTAGTGGACTCATATAAAAAACTCTTAAGAGGAAGACCTTAGAGCATACTGTTTTGAGGTGTTGACTCCACATAAATGGACTGAGATGGAAATGCAAATGCAGAACCATTTCTCTCTACTATCTCCATAATATTAAAATGTATCTCCTCTTTTATGTCCAAATATTTAGCCCAATTTGCTGTAGCTGTAAATGTATATACAAATATATTTAGTGAAGAGTCACCAAATGAATCAAAATTGACTAGTAGAGTCTCTTTTTGTGATATGGCTTTATGATTTACTAGCATGTATTTTATCTCTTGGACAATAGTATTTACTGTTTTAGAATCTGTATTGTAAGTTAAGCCTATATTCATTCTAATTCTTCTTACGCCTCTTCTTGAAAAGTTTTCAATAGGATTATTAGCAATTATATGGTTAGGTACAGTTATGAGTGATTTTTGAAATGAACGAATTTTAGTTGTTCTCATACCAATATCTTCTACAGTACCCTCAACATTTTTTACTTTTATCCACTCTCCTATGCGTATGGATTTATCGGCAAGTAGTGAAAATGAACCAAATAGGTTTGCAGCAGTATCTTTAGCAGCAAGTGCAAAAGCTAAACCACCTATTCCTAATGATGCAACTAATGCTGTTACATTGATGCCCCAAACTTGTAAAATAGCACCTAATCCAACACCTGTTATAAGTATTTTTAAAATAGCTATTATAAAATTTCCAATCTCATGAGAGAGGTCAGAGTTTACTTTGCCTATGGAGTTATATATAAGTCCACGAAGAGCTTCAGTAATAGCAAGAACAGCCCAAAATATATTGTAAAGCATTAATGAGTTTAAAATATTTTGAATAGTTCTAGTATCTTTAAAAATTAAAATAAAAAATACATGAGCCCCAATAATAATAAAAGCAAAACGAAGAGGTCCTCTAAGTGCAGAGACAACTTTGTCATCATAGTAAGTTTTAGTAAATTTAGAGAGTTTATGGAGTGAACTTATAATAATTAGAGTAAAAATCTTTCGTAATCCCATAATAAACAGAAAAACTAATATTGCTAAAATAAGATTTGCAAGAGGAATATCAAAAATATTTTGTTGAAAAAAATCTCCATACTTAGAAGTATAAAGGGGAGAGAGCCACCCTTGAACTATGGGAGTCATACCCATATCTAATCCATCTATTACATTTAGAGTTTCTGTTAGGTTACTATCGGTTGTGGTTTGTGTTGCCATATATTTTAAATACCTTTAATCTAATTTAATGAAATTATAGTAAAATTAAATTTAAAGGATTTGAAATGTTAATTAAAGCAGTAACAATTACACTAGCTCTACTATTTTTAAATTTATCACTTTATGCAGAGGAGAGAAAAGCTAAATATAGAGTAAGTTATGGAGTACTAGGTGAAATAGGCATAGCCAATGCAAAGCTAGTAAAAGATGAAAAAACATATACTATTGAAATAGAGTTAAAATCAACTGGTATGGCAAAGATGCTAAGTAAAAGTAGAACTGAAAAACACATATCTAAAGGTACTATTGTAGATGGTATGTTAGTAAGTAGTAGTTATAAAGTTATACGGACTTACGGTACTAAATATAAGCTTAAAGAGTACATTATTGACCACAACACTAGTAAGGTTACAAAAACTTATATTAAAAAAGAGAACAACAAAGTTACATCTAAAAAGAGTAAAATATTAGACTATTACTCCTCAAATGATCTATTAACTCTCTACTTTAACTTAGATAAACTTCTTCAAGATAAAACAACAGCAAAAACTTATACTTTTCAAGCAGTAGGAGCTGAGAGACAAAATGGAGAAGTTACTCTTACCATACCTAAAAAAGAGGACTTGAACAAATACAAAAAAGAGTTAGGTAGTGGTTCAGACTGGTATGCAACAGCTATAATAAACCAAAAGATATTTGCAAGTGACAAAGGAAAACTACAGTTACGAGTTGGAAATGATGGTATAACTAAACAAGCCATTTTAAAAGATGTTATATTTTTTGGGGATATAGTTGCTAAAAAAGTAGATTAAAAAGTACAAATTTTAAATAGTATGCTACACTTCCAAAAAATTTAGGATTTAACTTGAAAGAGAAAATTAAAAATATGGATAGAGGCATACTCTTAATGCTACTAGCTTCCCTCTCTTTTGCTCTCATGGGTGGGTTTGCAAAAGTTTTAGGTCAAATTTTACCACCTGTAGAAGTTACATTTTTTAGAAACATATTTGGTGTTGTTATTGTAGGACTCTCCATATATAAAATTCCATTAAAACAAAAGGGTGGTAGACCTTTTCTACTTCTATTTAGAGGTTCTATGGGGTTCATAGCTCTACTTGCATACTTCTACATAATGGCTCATATATCTTTAGGAGAAGCTGTAACTTACAATAAAACATCACCTATTTTTGTAGCTATTTTTGCATATCTATTTTTAAATGAGAAGCTTCAAAAGAGTGCATTATTTGCCATAGTCTTAGGCTTTATAGGCATTGTGCTAGTAGCCCAACCACAAGGTGGAAGCTTTGATAAATACGATATATTGGGTATTTTCTCAGGCATAGGAGCTGCCTTAGCATATACATCTATTCGAGAGCTTAGAGAGTACTACGACACAAGAGCCATAGTTATGTCTTTTATGGGAGTAGGAACTATAGCCCCTTTAGTACTCATGTTAATAACCCCTTTTGTCTCGGTATCTAGTGGTTTTGACTGGATGTTTGCAAAATTTGTAATGCCCCAAGGTATAGAGTGGGGCTATGTTACAGCCGTTGGCATAACAGCAACTATATCGCAACTACTCATGACAAAAGCTTATGAGCTAACAAAAGCAGGAATAGTAGGAACAATATCCTACACAAATATTGTATTTGCCGTAATCATAGGAACAATACTAGGAGACCCCCTACCAAATATTTGGA